>JGI24022J15233_10001846_pt1 | contig 18741 bp, 13 predicted proteins | sample Ectturendosymbi2_FD_15233 | JGI IMG/M metagenome (IMG submission 15233) | reverse complement strand
ACTCCAGTGCTGCCCAAAAAGCCAAAATCTCACTCATAGCTCTCACTGTTGCCTCACTCGACAACCACCTTGTTTTGCATGCGCGTTGCAACTGCCGACCTTTTGTCTTCATTGTAGTCTGATGCATCACCAGGCAAACCGATCGCAACGGTTTCACAGTAAAACACTTCCACAATTGCAGTAAAGTGCTTTCGCAGTTTCGTATCCCATACTGTACAAATCTGCAGCAGTATAGTAAGAGGCTGAGGTTGTACGCATGATTATGCACAGATACCAAACTTAGATTTTCGCTTCCAAATTCTGCGCCTGAAAACTGAGTCGGCCTATAACATTGCAGCCGTCTGTTGCAATAGCCATGTGCAGGAAAACATGCTTCTCTCAAATCGTTTTACTCCGATGCAAAGCAAAACCATATCTGACTTGCAGAATTCAGGGTGTCATTGCAAAATTTTAGGGTGTCATTTTGACACCCAAAAACGGCTTAAAAAACGTTACTGTAGCGTTATAAAATATTTGCTACGATTTAAGAGTTGAAGTTTCATATCAGTGTAAAGGCTTTTTCTAAAACAACTTTCTTCTATACGTGTTGTGTACAAAAAATTGATGTTTCAAACCTCAAAATTGTTCAGACTGCACCGATCTGACCACTCTGCGGAAGGTTTTTGTAGACACCCAATTTGCTACGTTACCTTTTGAAGCCATTGGATTTCACCGCGTTATAATACCTGCTAAATTCGCAGGATGCTGCATTTGAGCACTGTATCTGACAGCGCAATTTTTGCTCCATTGATTACAGGAATGTTTCGGAACTCCACATGATAAAAAAACATGGTCGAAAATTTCTGATGCCATCTGTAGCTTCAGAGTTCAGATTAGATTGGTATACAATTAAGCCAGGATTTTCCACATTCTGCTTATATGTTAATTCAGCGGTACTTTTTTGCACTACGGACCGANCTAAGCCTGGAATTATTTTGTGGACTGACCCTCAATAAAATAACGAATGTTTGTTGATGGAAATTTATTACAGCTCGTATATCAGCGGTCCGGTAACAAATTCCTCATGGACCGGCGCCGGGCCTCGGCCCGGTCTTTGCCGACCCACTGTGTTAAGTGACCGGTTTCCTGATCGCAGCTTATTTCGACTGATAGCACAGTTATGACTTGCTTCATCAAATCAGTGTTGTAAGTTACATTTAAGGAAGGGCGTAGCACAGTAGGCTACTTAACCCCCTCCGTCCCGGCCGACCACTATTTGCAGAGCTTTCCAACACCATAACTCGCCAGGCGATTGATCTCGAGAGCTGTTCAAACCCTCCAAAAAAACAGATTGCGTACAAAAACCTGAGGGATTTCCTTAATTAATACAGTACTTGGTTATTTTGCCAGAACTTTTGAACCAGCGCTAGAAACTCGATGAAGGGCTCTAAAGACTCGTATTATAGCCTAGAATCCAAAAAGCTTTGAGCCACGAAATCAGCTAGATTGGTCGACTCCCAGGGGACAATGACGTCATCAAATGTAAACAAATATGCATAAACAACCTCCCATTATGTAAACATAAACAAAAAAACGACATCCCAAGCATAAAATTTTTTTCTGTCTAATCTAGAAGACTTTCCCATCTGTAGAGGGCTTGAACAGCCCTCTAGCTCAACCTGCTGGCGAATTATGGTCATATTTAATATGGGTATAATATACTCAGGGTCAGCGTTTGTAAGGGTATAATTTTTTACCAATATTTTGTTTTTGAGCCATAATTTTGACTCCACATATGCTAGAAAGCCAATCAAGGGCTTTAAAGACTCGGATGATAGCCTAGATTCCAAAAAACCTTTGAGTCAAAAATGGTTCATTGGGTTGGCCCACAGGGCCAGGTCACCTCAGCCAAAAAGGCGCGAAAACATGACCCCATTAAGACGTTACCCACAGAGAACCCCAAACCCGAAACGAACAAATTTTGTTTTCAATCTGAACTAGAAGACTTGCCGAATCCGTAGAGGGTTGAACAACTCTCTAGCTCAATCAGCTGGCGAGTTATGGCGTTGCAAAGCTTGGTCAAAATTGTGGCCGGCGCGGGACTTGGTATGAATGCATCGAGTTGCCTTACCACACCTGATACTCATCAACCTGAAAGCAAACAGCTTCGTGACATTGTAGGACTTGATTTGACTAATGACTTTTTCTTTCTTATAATAAATACTACGGCCAAAGCAAACGATACAACTTTTCTTTCTTAGTCTTGACATACTATAGATCAGATGTCGGGAACCTTTTTGGCTAAGGGAGCCATGAAACCTACATATTTTTAATTGTATTGCCATAAGAGCCATATAATATTTTTCAACGCTTAATGCAACTAACTTACTAACTAACATGTGCATTTTAAAGCAAAACCAACAATTGTGAACAATGGTAAATGTCCGAGGTTTCTCTTTAATAACATGCTTCTTACTGTTAGTGCGACTTCTGGTGCTGCATGGTGTTGCTGATGGCTTTGTTGTCTAGTAGATGGAAAATTACAGAAAAAGTTTCATTCGTAGCAATCGTGTCAAGAAAATATCAAGCGAGCCAGATGCCGTCATCAAAAGAGCCACATCTGGCTCGCGAGCCATAGGTTCCCGACCCCTGCTATAGATTCTCAGTTCGTTGTTGTAGACTTGTCCGTGAGTAACAATTCAGTGAAATGTTTCAACGGTTTCTATTTAAGTGACCCAAGTATTAATCAGAAGCCACAGAACTGCGCATACTCTATCGCGAGATTAGTTTTAAGCACCTTGTAGTTGTACAATAAAATATTAATATTATGCATTCGGGTAAAACGCCTGGGATCGTTTCTGCTCTTGAAGCACTATCAGAAAAGTAAATAACTTTCTAGCCTACCATTGCAACGCAGAAAATATTGGCTTGAACATATGTTGATAGCTTAAAAATCATCCTGTCAGCTTAAGATGTCTCTAATGAAAACAAGTCAAATTATACTGGGCGTACAAAGACAACAGTCGATGAACTGAGAAACTACTTTGTTCAGTTGCTGTAATACATTGCATACAACAGAAATTTTTAAAAAGTTTGTGTCCTAACAGGCCTTTTCCCAAGAACTCGCTTACAGTTATGTTTCGTTGAAAAAAATCATGAAAAACAAATACACGTACTTTTGAACGCGGTCGCCAATTTTCTGCTGCAGCTTGGAAAACGACTTTCCTCCAGTACCCTTTTCTGCGTATACCAACAATGGTTGAAATATTAACTGCAGGTCATGCTGGCAATTCCACGGGCAGGAAACACTGCGAAGTTGTTCAGATACTTCTTTCTCTTCATCTTCCACTATGATCATACCAGCCATTCCACTGTGCAGCTGCAATCAACAAGAAAAAATGCTTCAGTTTCTGTACACATGCCACATGCTTGCAGTATCTCACTGGAGACGTCTACGAGCTGTTAATACACATCAGCAGGAACTGGCGATCACAGGCTAGTGCAGGAGTTCCCAACCTGGGGTACATGTACTCCGTTCTGACGTGCTCCACTGTACCTTCCGTTGCTACATTCGTTGCACAGCATGTAATTGTGATACTTCTCAAGCAAAAACCCCGATATAGTACGGTAATGCAGCTGCGTAACCAGCGGCATGAAACATCATAAATTTTAAAATTTCTCTAATTAGTCGTTGTTTGCTGTTGTAACTTAATCGAAGTGAGAAACTCACGAGGGAGGCACGTGCTTGGATCAGTTTCGGTGTTGATTTGTTTACGTTAATTTGCTTTTATATAGTAAAAACGTCTTTTCTTTGACATATCAGATATCCTATGCGTAAAGACTAACAAAAGTAACGATATAAGGGTATACTATTTTGCAACAGCCATGCCCACTTTTACAAGCGCAACCAAATCACTGTACTAAATCAGCCACAAGCCTACTGTTATTTTACGCTTTTGTAACAGAATGACCAGCACGATGAATTCACGACGATGAGACAGAAAATACTTGAAACAAAGTAGACCCATGAGCGTGCGGATGAAACCAAAACGTTCCAGTTGGGTGGTCTTGACCAATCTTGAATGTGTAAGTGTAATTTTCGCCTGGCCTCACTTGTAACATAACATCGTCCGATGGTTGCTGGAAAGCAAAATATTAATCTGCAGTAATAATAAGATGGAAAGTTAACAGTTACCAACTAAAAGAAATGTAATTTGTGAAAATAAAGTTGGTTTTGCAACCTGAGATGCAGAGATTGACAACTTATTTCGTTTTGCAGGTTAAAAGAACAATTTTTCTCCTCGGTTTGTACATGAAAATTACCTATAATTAAACATAGCGCTTAAGGTTTGGGGCTGTCAATTGCTGTTTAAGTTTTGAGATACAAGTCTCAAGATTTGAATATTGCTGAACTTGAAGCTAACTCTGCTTTCATCAGTTCCATCCAACATACATATCCTCTAATATTTGCTCCGATACTATCACTCATGTGACATTGGGCATGCTTGAAAAATCTACTCTTAAGAACTAACTGCCTTGTTTCATAGTTGATCTAATGTTTTATATCTAAAGGCAGCCAACTGACCGCGAAATATTAAAAAATACGATCGAAATCGTTATTCTACAGACTCTAAGCGGCAATGGTCTTTCAGAACATGTTTTGCTCTGAGTGGTCTTTACGAAGATCACTTGTTTCAAACAAGGCTACTAAACCATTAAAAGTTATAAAAGTGCACTAAATCATTAAAAATCGTTGTTTAACTACAAAGTAGCACTGGTAAAAATCACGTGTCTCATCTACATAAAGATAATAATAATTGCAAACGCTACTACAACGACAGTTCAAAAAAAACAGCAAAGTTTCATTTTCAGATATGATTGTATTTCACCTTAGGACTGACGTGGAGTCCGTGTGTGTGGATGTTGGTGGTATTTGGAAGGCGCAGTGAGTTGAACGGCTCCTCTTTTTCTGGATGATCCAAGTTGTTGTTCTGCGAGTAAGAATTAGTAATTCAAATATTTCTGCCCCAGTTGTGTCAACAATCACATACTCCTTCCAATTCGTATCATAAGAATCAGTAGGTGCTCACAGTATGTTGCACTTCATAAACTTGCGAAACGGCTTCACCACCATGAAAACCAATCCACTAATCCGCTTAGGCAACAACAAAATTGCCATGTAAAGCACTGTTCCAAATGCATTTATTTTGTGGCGCATCAAACGATCACATGTTCATGGGAACGTGTACATCTTTCAAGTTACATCATGTTATGATGAAAAAATCAGTATTCCAGAAATATACATACACTCACCAACTGCAGTTGAACCACGTCACCCCTTTTAACTTTCCAAGTTGAGCTTGGTATTATTCCATTATAAGTTCTTCGTTGGAGAGTCAGCCAGTCCACAGTAAAATTGCCAACCTCAACGTTCAAAGTTAAGAACAGAGAGCCGTTCACTGATGCATTTGAACTTGGTCGTCGCAATGCTTCTCCGCCTAAAGAGAACAGCAAAAAATGCACGCACTGACTACAGTTCCAAGCACTATATTATGCCACGTAATACACAAAAAATGCACTACAGTACAAACTTTTTGGTGAATAGAAATGGCATGATCACCGTAACAGTAATTTCTATCAAACCAAAGTCGTACGTTACTGTCGCAGCGATGTGTATGAGTTTTTTGAATGCTCTTGCACAGAAATGCTGCGTTTCCGGAGCGTTTCCGGACTATTGTCTTCGACAAAATCACTTTTCTTCCGAAAAAAGAACTTCATACGTTAAACAGAAATTTTTACACTTATATTGAAAATCCTTAGCGAGATGCAAACTTGAGATTTATGAGTTTCATTTACCAATAATTGCTAGTGAACCACAGTACCATTAGCCTGCTAGTTAAGAGTTGTGTTTTTCAATATTCAACCACTGTGACTGAAACTGTGTTTCCAAACATTCGTTTGCTTCAAGTAAAATGAAGTTATTGTATATTCCTTATCCGAATAATGAAAAATTCGCAGTTGAAAACCTTGTCGTAACGCTGCTCATAAATTGTGTCACACATTTTGTGCAAATGCCCAAGTCCATTAACAACACGCTTCCAGTTGTGTTATATTATGCGACTCAGTGCAGTGGGAAACGCATACTGTACTATTAAATTTGGTTGACTTCTTAACTTCAATCAAAATTAGGGATGCGTTGTCACTCGCTGAATAATTTTCACACTGAAAACACAACTTGTTTGCACCAAGTTGCTTCGCCGCACATTACGATGGGCTCTGAATCGATAGTAATGCAATCGTATCTTCCTATTCCATCTTGATCAAACCGCAATGATGATTAGTAAGCGCAACTTGACAGTTGTTTTCCTATCAAACCAAGCTTTGTCTGACGCTTGCAACATACACTTGCTATAACTGCGATGCAGCTCTGAAATGCGTACACAAACCTTTTTAACAGCCGTTCGCTTAAGAAAAGCAACATTCAGCTTTAAAGGAGTATTACCAAGAGCGCCGATTTTTATGCGCATTTCGCCAAACACTGCTTTCAACTAACAAGAAATAAAAGCCTGCATAACCAGGCAAGGGAATGAACTTGCTCGTCTTCGCGTAGTTTGAAAGGTTTTAATAAACTGTCTGATAATTTTTTAACTGACATTTGCCTGTACGTTGCTAGCACGAAGTAGCTTGGCCTTCTTGTCAGTGAGTCCCAACTCAATCGAGTTCACTTGTAATTCACAGTGTTAACCCCTTCTGGAAACCGTTTTTATTTGTTATATTTTCGACTTTTTTGTTTCATTAAATAAGTTTCAGTAATCCTTGAACAAGTTTGGCTGTAGTATTTGCACTTGAAACACTATTTACAGTTATGTTCTGGACTCCAGCAAGGAAAAAATACGGTTTTGCCTGCGATTTAGGCAACATTCCATAACGTTCAACAATTTCACATGTCCACTGGATATTCTAGGCAAGAGTTAATTTTCAAAGTTTGTATTCTAATCAGGTTTACAAAGCTCTTTCATTTTGCAGAATTAATTTTAATTTTCATACAAACCATTCTTTCGCCTACCTTTTAGCGCACAGGGGGCAGAATAATTGCAGAGTGCTGCATTCAAAGATACGAAGTGCCAGCTGAAGATACTCAGCAAAAAAAGTAGTACCATAGTTGCACCACAAAATATTTAAACGATTTGCCTGCGTCAAATAAAACATAAAAGCATTATGCAGAAAATAAAATACTGCTGGCCAACGAAATACCTGCACCTTGCACTGCTGTTCCTTGGGGTTTTGGGGGAAAAAACATATAGAAACGTTTTGGAATAATTTTACATTTTTCTGAATAAAACCAGTTTGACACCATTTCAAACGGCGCGGCGCGTTTGTTTTGACTCCAAAAATACTGACGGTAGCATAAACGTTTGCCGCTGCACTAATGTAGCCAGCCCAAAACTTGGAGTGGGGCAATATGTTTGATTTTAGGCGAATAACACTATTTTGTTTCGGAGACCGCCTCTCAAGGCACAAAATGACTATGTATTCTAAAAATTTGGGGTGGGTATGGCCTCCTAGGCCCCCTGGCTACGCCTATGTGCTGGCGGTTCTTTGCTGAGTGGTATTATATTCTAACGAAATGAGTCTCAACAAAAGGTGACGCGTTCGAATCTATCAGAAAATTGTATTTTTTCAATGTTAATCACTTGAACACAGATATATGCAAGTCCGAATCTCCACAAAGACATAAAAGCAGAGATTAGTAGTCTGATTGCCAGTAGCGTAGCCAGCCCAAAATTTTGGGAGAGGCCAAGTATTTTGAATTTAAACGAGCAACAGTATTTCTTTTGGACACCGCCTCTCAAAGCTCAAAACGACAAGATATGCTAGAGCTAGAAATTTGGGGTACATGGCCCCTTGGACCTCCAGCGCTACGCCTATGCTGATTCTTCGAAAGCTTGCAGCGAGTCTACAACTTTCAATTGTCATTTTCTAACGAGTTCCTTTTGCGATCTGCACACCATTGTTACATGCGAGCCAGTCGCGAGTGAAATTATATTTCGAAATATGTGGATAGAGTGAGTAACAGAAAAATGGTTTGGGGTTTATAGGACAACACCCACAGGTATCAACTAAGCCAATTCAATGGATGAAAAAGCTTACAGAACTAACTCAAATAAACCCTAAGCCGAAAGATCATCTACCAAATTGCTTCAGTGATCTGAGGCTGCACTTGTGTAGTAAACGGAAATGAATATTTTAGCACTGCATAAAGAGTTTAGAACTATGTCCTTAAACAAAGGCAAAAAATCAAAACAAGTATAAATCAACTGACTCAGTTTAAGAGACAGAACAGCTTCCAGAACCACCTTAATTTATCTCCAATTCATAAAACCATCTACCAACTGCTTTGGCTGAGGGTGCCTGCTCAATAAGCAAAGTATGTACTTAGCAAAAATCGTTGTGCCTTATTCTTTGCTGTGAAAGGATTTCTTTCATTTGATACCGATCTTGTAGCTTTTATTAAAAATTACTGACTTTTGAAAATGTTTCTTTTATTACTAAGCGTAACCCACGTATTTCCTGGCTGGAAACACCACTCGCGCAGTTCACCGTTTCAACATGACTACTTAATAACCAATAGTTTCTTCCTCTAACAAATCGCCTGAGCGAAAACTACCGTTTTATTTTTTCCAGACGAACAGCCAGGGCGACAAAAAGCAATGACTGCTCCATTACGCTGCCCTTCCCAAATCATAAACAATTAATTTATATCGACCATTTGACCGCGACAGGAGTCTTAATGGCAAGCAAAACCTCTTGCTATTACGCATCCGTTAAATTATTTATCGTTTGATGTCAAAAATTTAATTGTATCTGAAGAAGCAAGATGTCACAAAATGGTTGCAAACTATTTGTTCGGTCGAATCTCAGAAAAAAAGCGTAAAGAAGGATTTCTTGTACTCGGTTTACACCCCAATTGCGGGACGTAATAAAACTATTCGGTTAGGGTACCGTAAAACAGTGTAATGAAGCTTTTCAGATTGGGTGTCACGTATGATCTACCGGCACCCATCTCCGTTTCCCCTTCGCCAAAGAACAGACGACACTGCTTTCTTATGGAACGCTACAACGGTGAGTCATCTGCAGCACCGCGTGTAAAATTTTCGTGAGAAAGAGGTCAGGAAGGTCACAGGTCGGATTTTCAAGTCTTACACATGACCCAACAAAGTGTGGATGTGCTGGCTGACAGTGTGGATCGCCCTGCATTGGACTTGGCTGTGGTGCCTCCACCACAGCGTAAGCTGCTTTGCTATTATCGTAACCAGTGGTATTATCGTACGATAATAACGAAGCAGCTTACACTGTGGTGGATGCACCACTGGGGTCAGTCTCGTTAACATCAGATCGTTGCCTTTTTCAACATCAGATTTTTGCATTACAGTTTAATAAGCTTAACGCTTCTACATCGCGCTTTGTCGGTAACAAAGCGCGACAACCCATGTTGAATCCAAACAGAGCGAACTATCGGCAGTACTCATGGCGAATTCGGTCATGCGTAACGTATACATTATTCCCAATCCCAACGCAGTGAAGACAGCTTCTTTTCAGTTTGAAATGATAACCAAGCAGACGTGAGGGTGAGAAATCGGTGAAATAAACTTAAAAATCGCGAATCTAACTTGTTTTCATTCTGAAGTGATAGGAAACATGGGAAACAAACACAAAAGCCTAGCTAGTCAACATCAGATTTGTCGCCAAACCATCAGACATCAGAAATTTCTCTGAAAAGACCAGATCTGATGTTAACTTCAGTAGTGGCAACACTGATCGTAACCGTACTTAAACCGACGTTATCCAACAATGCAATAAACACATTTTTTGCCTACGACATCTCGCCAAAACCAAACCTCTATTTCTTGGCGTGAACAATCAGATTATAAGTAAAACGCAATTCGAAACCGCACAAGTGTAAAACGCCGCTTTCAGCTTATTTTCGTAAACGATCAAGAAATCAGCGTAGTTAAAAATGGAAAAATCCAGTGAAATGCAAAATGTCTTTCAAAAACACGGACGTAGATGGTCTTCAGTTCAGCAATCATCAACCTGACCAACTGATGCTGGTATTTAGAAAAAGCAGCGGGATTGTAAGCTGTGTAAAAAAATATTTTTAGGAATAACAGCGGGATTGTAAGTTTTATCCAATCCCAGCAAGCACCACTGTGTCTCGTGGGCATAATTCAAAGGAAAAAGAGTACAAGTGAAGCAACACTGTTGAGCAAGTAATGAAAAAGCAAGCCTGGCATTATGGACGCTCTAAGCATGTGGCTTAGTCTTTTCCAGCTTAAGTTTCCAAAAGACTTTGGAACGTAGGGAATTAGAAGAAAAGAGCGCTACAGAAAGCAGTATTCCCGCTGGATGGTTGCAGTTTCATGAACACATAGCTCCTTAAAGATTTTGAAAAGATATTAGTGACGATGGAGTGTTACGCGGCAAATGTAAGTAAATAGGTGAAAAACAGGGTACTCCTTTATTCTAAAAGTTTGTAACTAGAAGGCTAGGAAAAACACAGACCCTTATTCCTATGTTCAATTTTATGGCACATGCGTGAGGCCATTAATGAACGTCAACTGAAGAAAAAAGACAGTTTCCGAAAATACTTCTGTGAAATCAGTGCCCACCAGCGCAGACAGAATGATGCTGAAGAGTTCATTCATTCATTGTGATCCCACCGGAAATAAAAATTTTACAATTCATGTTGATTCTTCATATATCTTCGAACACAAACCGAACGAACGGACTAAGTTAGCGAGCAGTATGCACGAAATCTGGCGTGTTCTCATTTAACCACGTTCAACGTGGCAAAATGCAATGGGCATGCAGCGTTACTTGCAAATTTACCGTGGTTTGTGGACAATACCGCCAGGAAAGCAGCTGGAATAGAGCCAACTCCTCGCCAGGCAGTTTAGACATGAAGGGCAACGCGCACTCAGCAGCACATCGCAATGTATGCAATAAACGCAGAAACGCAGTGTTTCCCACGGCACGGTTGGTATTGTAGGTAAAGCGATGCGAGATGGTGGTAGTACAGCTGTCGCAAATACGCAATGTACTGCAAGTCCTGAACAGCGCAACATACAAATTTTGTCAATGTCACGCTCGCAGTTTCAGAGCTTTATTTTAAAAAATAACCGCAGGCAAACGGCGNTAGACCCCAATCAACAGTGACGAAATCATGTGAAAGCCAGCGGGGTAACTAACGGGGGCAGGGGGCGATCCACCCACCCTGGCAAGCTAGATGTGAAAACTGGGCCGCCTTTAGCTGATACTCTGATGTTTATTTTTCTTATAGTTTTCAGTAGGTTACTGTTTTTTACGTTTTTCGGGGTGTTTTCGTTTTCTCACTTATTAACTTTACTTATTTACAAACAGCCAATGATGACAGGCCTAGGCCTGAAGAGGTCATTGGCAACGCAAAGGCTAACAAAAATAGGGACGTACATAGACACGCAAAATATTACAAACAGAAAACATGTTAGATGGTGAAGTAATATTAAAAGAGTGGGTGCTTTGACAAAAACAAATACACCTGCTTATACAGGCGTAAGGACGAATTTTTAGATAGTTTAGGACGTCTAAAGAGAACTATTTTGATGAGGTCAATGCGATTTAGTGTAGTAAATTCAGAGTGGGAAAATATATTTTCTTCATCAAGAATTTTAGAAACATTTGTGATCAACATTTGGCACGATGTATAAGTGGAACGACATTCAAAAATATGTGAACTTCAGTTTTAATAGCACCACATTGGCAGATCTGATTGTAATGGCCAGGTATGTTTAATTTGTTATGCCCCAAACCAGTGGTTCTTAACCTTTTCACATATCTTACCCTTTTATCAAACAAGACTGCCAGATTTACCCCCAGTACACTCAATGGTGGTCATTTATTGAAAATACAAAATTAACAAACTGTTACACTTTAGAATGATTTATAAAAAATTACATTGGATGCAATTTATGGTTCAGTAAATTTACCCCCTTGGAAGATGAAATTTACCCCCAGGGGTAAATTTATCCCAGGTTAAGAACTACTGCCCTAAACGAAGCATACACAAGATGGCAGTTGTGTTTGTATTGCAACCGTATAAATGCCAAACATTAGTTTTTTTGGTAAGGAATAAATCTGATACTTTGGAGCAGAATTGGCGTGAACTTAAGTTATGAAGGGCAGTCGGTAGAGAGCTCCAGAGTTTTGAGCCTTTATAGAAAAAACAATTATGTAGGGAATGTGTTTTACAGGAGCGTAGATGAACATTTATATGGAAACGTGAAGAGTAGTCGGAAAGTTTTTAGAAAATTTGAGAGCAAGGGCGGATATGAAGGATGGGCATGGTCCAAAAAGGATGGTACGGAAGGTTCTAAGAATGTGAACCTGACGATGGACAAACAATAGCGTAAGACCTAATTCTTTTAGAATAATCTCATGGGATGTGGTTCTGCGACAACTGAGGATGAGTTTAGCTGCAGCAGTCTGAACGCTTTCGAGTAGAATGGAGTCAGTAGTCGTGCAGTTATCATAAATAATATCACTAGGTCAACCAATTTTTCGACCTAAAAACTTCAAATTTTGTCTTTATAATTCACAAATTTAGACTTAATTTTGACCTATACATCAATTTCCTTTATAATTGACAAATTTGACTTAGTTTCACCTATAAAGTCAATTTCCTGCATTTGCAATTGAAACGCGGAATACAGAGCATCAAAGCGATAGGTTAAATATCATTTTCGTGTTGAAATGAAGCAAATATCAAAAGTGTGAAAGACCCAACGAAACAAGAGGTAACAAACCGTAAACGAAAACCAATCCAAATGCACAAGAGAAATATCCTGTGTCGATAAATATCCTGAAGTCACTGAGAAAGTTTACATTGTTAAAACTTCAACATAAAGCACTNCCACACCCAACATACTTTAATTGGTCCAGTAGTGGATAAAGCAACATTATTGCGTCAGAAGTCGCAAAAAAATCCAGGACAAAATTTCAATAGGAGTTTGGGCACACAGACATCATGGACCACTAGAAATGGAGGAACGTCAGCGTTTCAACGGAAATATCTGACCTTTTTTGTATGTATTTGAGTGATGTTACACTTCAGCCCCATCTTGATACGGCAAATGCGAATGCAACCTATCTTGGTAAGGAAAGTCAACGAAATATCAATGCGCGCGCCATTGTCGATGTGCAAAAAATGGTCGAAAGAATTAGAGCAGCAAAATTCTTTAGTTTGTTTTTGGATGAAAAATCAGACGTACTTATAAGTGATCAGTGTTCTTGCATGAGTACGTCAATCTGAATCAGGCATGTGCGAATTATTTTTGGAATTTTGTGATGCTTTTATACCCATAACTACCCAAGTTATCACAACTAAGCAGTGAAAATGTTGAGAGAATTTGGTCTGGATATCGGTCAAATTCGTGGACAGCGGTATAAAGATGCATGTATATCTTGCGATCAGCCAATGGAAAGATGCTAAAGCGCAGGTTAAAAAATATAACTCTAGTTGCACTGTATGATCAATGTAGCAATCAACTGTTGAATCCTGCTCTGCAAGTAGCTTCTCACTGCGTTATTTCACAATTGTCGAGGTCAAGTGAAAAAAAGAGCAGTGTTCTTTTATATTTTATGCCAGCGAAACCAAAGCAGTGCTGCAAGCAGGCCTCCATACAGGCAAGACATTCAAAAATATTTGTCCAAGCCCTTGTGACGAAAGTCACGCATCTATTGCATGTTGTACAGAATTACTGGAACCTGTTGTTGCAGTTTGGGAGAATATTTATATACGAAGATATGATTCCTGAATAAGACCTACCTCAATGCTATGACAAGTTTGTGACGCTAAATTTATCATTGTTATCCAAAACATGAATGAAAAGATTGCCTTTTTTGTCATTATCTAAAGTTTTTCAAACCTCAGGCATTTTGGTGAAATGTTTGTCGATGGTAGAAAAGGTTTTGGATTATTTCAGAAACAAGAGAAAGAATGCAGAAGCCGAATTCCATTTTTACAGATCTTCGACAGCAGCTAATCAACCGGATGTCGATACCAAACTTCTTAGGCATACTGGATACCAAATACATTGATAAAATTAATTCTTTTGTCCTGTGGAATTCTACAAACGAACCGTTTACATCCACCGTAACCATTGTTAGAGCAATAGCATACTCGCCAAAACTTCTTGATGGCAGTTGTTCAAATTGCCTTGACTTTATATCCTGTCTCAATGAACTACAAACCAGGACGTAACATCTAGGTAACCTTTCTGTTTAATTCGTAAAACAATAGAGCTTCTCCGTTTACCTCAGTGATTGACACCTACCGAACAAAATTGTTAGCAGTGCCAGTATCACAATAAAATCATCAGCGAATGTAAAATATCGTCTGATATGAAAAAACAACAAGAATTCAAGGTCGCGAATAATTCTGAAATAAGCAGTTGGACTAAACTCAGCTCGTAATCATCTGTGGTTATGAAGAAAAGCTGGTGCTTTTTTAAATATGGAAAGTGTAAAATTAAACACTTCATGTTATTTGGTTCTTGCTAGTGGCCAAAAACGGCAGTACATTTTTCGTTCAACGTGTTTGGATTCGTTGGTGGAAAGCATTACGAAAAAGTTGACATTCAGGCGGAAATGCATGATTTAGGTTAGCCTGAGAAATTTGTGCTGCTTGGTTTGAGAAAGTGATTGACCTTTTCCAACAAAAACAAAAGGTCAAAGAATGCGGGTCGAGAATTTACGCATTGTCAAATGTGCCTGAAAGACATATGAAGAGTGAAGAAACTTTCCAAGTTAGGATTGAAGAAAATGTTGGAGAGGCGTGTTTCAAACACAATTGATATCGAGCTTTAAAACGTTTTTCACTTTTTACAAACGAAACATTGTTTACAGTCGTTTCTAATAGGTATCTAAGATTCAACCAAGCAAAGCTCATGAGACTAGCCCTGGCAGTCAACATGGATTTCAGCCGCGTTGGCGGAAATTGTTGACTGTCGCTAATAATTTCCGCTCAACAATTCAGAGAATGCGTGATTCAAGGATCTTTGGGTGTCTTGCTCGAAAATGTATTATTTAGGAAATTTTCTATCCAACTGAAAAGTTAATGACGCAAAGCCTAAACATAATCAAGGACGCAGTTGCAGGAAAATATAGGAACCCAGCATTGCACTCGTTTGCTAAGCATCTGTTAAGTATTTGTGAACCTATTTTATGCTCGAACCTTACCTCGTTATATAACTCAGCTCAATTTTAAGCAGTTCATACAAAATCACACTGGTCTTTCCTCTTTTTGACGGCTGTCCTAACCAATGCAACAAAGCGTATGTCAAACAAAACTAAAATAACTTTTTCTCATAGGAAACTACACTTGCAGTGACAAATATCCTGTCGAATATTTATCATTTCTGTTTTTGATTTTTTGTGTTTTCAGGCGAACGTGAAGAACAGACCAATTCTGATCTACAAGTCAAACCATTCACAAGCGCTCATAGATGAGATGACAAAAGTTAAATGGGTGCTATGACTTCTTCAGCTAAAATTCGATCCTGACTGCATATTCCCAATATCTTATTACATTTGTAAATCGAGACAAACATCACTTTGTTCGCGTTCACACGAGGTCCGGAAGACCACTGTGTTAAACTTCATTTTACTTGCACCTAGGCTACGTCAGCACCTCGCGCGCATGGTTGCCTGACCTTCGAACCCCGAGAAACCGACACGAACTCCAATCTCAGTCTTTCAAAGCATCGACAGATTTTTTATCCTTACCGACAGCCTGAAAGTTTTGAGCTACATTCCATGTGTTTACTACACTTCTAACACGATATACTTTCAAGCTACATAGATGAAAGACAGTGAATCCCAACATGCGAATAGTGCTGTCAGACCAGCACCGCCACGAAATTCGCAAAAATATACAGTACTTACATCATCTTGCTTAGTTTCAATATTTTTCTAACTTTCTGTAGTTTTTCACCTGGCTTAATACCTAAAAGAAATTGAGCTGTGCGATCCTGCTGTCGCAAGTCACTGTTGACAGATCGTTTTACGTGGTGCATACGGGTCCACAACCATGACGCTGTCATATTGCCTCCCCAGATAAACAAGCAATGAAGATAGCAACAGCGAAAGAGCGCAACTCAGCAGCTTTGCGCAATGAGTTCTCATGCACGCCAGCTTCGCCTAGCTCTAATTCACTTTGATGAAATAAACTCCCGTTCAGAGAGGAGTGGTTCCATGTTCCCTTTGTGTGGGCTATTCTTTGAGGGAGGTTTTGCCTTGTTTCGTTTGATTCGTTTTCGGCTTGCAATCTCCTAAGGTGCTCGCATTAAACTGCGTTAGCGTTGCTCTTGCGTGGACAAATCTGTCGTTTTTGTTTTTGTCACTGGCTTTTCTCAGAGGTTAGAGTGTTTCCAAAACACGATCAGAATTAAAAGAATATTCCTAGTTTTTTCTGTGTCGCATATCGTACCACTGTGTGTCACGTGGCCTTTGTCTTAAAGTTCAAGAAATTGGTGAGCTAGAAAAAAAGGATCACCTGTCCTATAGCATGTTGCACAAGCTCTTTTCAAGCCCAAACTGATGGTCACTTGCTGTCAATATCCCAGTTCGTAGTTTGAGCAAGCATTTCGGTGCACTCAGCTATCAGCTATACGTTACGTTCAGCATGCTAGCTTAGCGCTACAAGCAATCAAACGGAAGGACAGATGACATTTCCTCAACTGTCAGATGAGTTCTTAGTTTCAGAAGTGTAGCTAAAAATACATGAAATGGAAGGCAAAAGAAATGACCAGCCTAGTCTTATATTACCGATTTCGTTTACTCTGCCTCTCTTGTCTATTTTTCTGTGTTGTTTTTTGTCGCTTTCCTTGGTCGTAGGCATAAGTAGGCAGAAACCACCCGTGTCATCACTGGATTTTCAATTTGATTTGGTGATAAAGGTTATATGTCCAACTGTAACGAAAATCTTGTACCCCTACGTGGTCTCCAGAAAAAAAATTCTTGGACTACATGTAAGCGAGATTGTCCTGGTTTTGTTCAATGAGCAGAATCTCGCGTTTATAGAAATACGTATAAAATAAGTGGCAATGCCTTCACCACCTTTTTGTCATAAAGCAGCTTTGTTCAGGGCCTGATTGACCATTAGGCTTCTAAGGCTACAGATTTGCGCCACGGAAAAATTCGTCCCTCAATTTCTTTTTTATTTATTGTTTTCATTACAAGTAACTACCGAACTATCTTCTAAAATTTATCAAACTTGACAAAATATCTGATCACACTAACTAAAGCAATTCCATTCTTTTGTAAGACTTTCATTTAACATTACATTTAACAAAGCGAGACTGAGAATAATGTTGATATGTCCTATTTTCCAGTGTGCTATATACATTAGCGTTAGACCTACTCTTAATCCAGCCCTTGCTTTGTTGATGGAGCTTTTATCCCTGGCAAAACGTAACGGTTGCCTAATCCACTAATTCGAATAATGTGCACTTTATGTTGTTTTGTAAATATGCGTTACCAGTTAATGATGCTTCTATTTTTCCACTTTCCCATCTCGTCATTTAATCGCTTTCACCCTTGGTTGTCTTTTCACGCTTCCTTATTTCGTAGGTTTGACGTAGTTAAAGCAATTTTTCTATGTTTGCGATGAAGTTCAAACACACCATGTAGTCAGTGGTGTGTTTAAGGGGAGGCTAGCGAGGCCCTTCCTCGCCCCCTTTTATAGGGGCCGCCCGTTGAGGTGTTTCGCCCGTAAATTTTCCTCAGTCTTAGTGAAAAACGTATTAACCATTCATATAATAAGCTGATCATAAGTAAGTACTCTGCTTTCAAAGAGACCCCCAACAGCCTTTGTAATGTGTAGGTACGGTACTCTGCTTTCAAAAGGGCCGCCAACAGCAACTTCAGTGTGTAAGTTCTCTGCTTACAAAGGGACGGCCTCCAACAGCCACTGTGGTGCGTAAGTACTCTACTTTTGAAGGAGCTCCTAACAGCAGCTGCAATGTGTAAGTACTCTGCTTTCAAAGGGGCCCCACAGCAACTGCAAAGTGTAGGTACCCTACTTTCAAAGAGGCCCCCGAACTTCCACTATAATATGTAAGTACTCTGCTTTCAAACGCCCCCCACCAGCTTCTCTAATGTGTAATTAAGGAAACGTTTCAAACCAAATTCGATACCTTAAAGAAATTGTGGGTTCAAATTTGTTTCAAAAAGTTCTAAAAAGGCTCTATCAAGTTAGAGAAAAAATTTATACCAAATGATAATTTTTTTACTGTCAGAGAATGAAGTTTCTCTTAATACAGTGTAACAATGTTTGCAAAAAGGCATATGATGACTACTGTAGTTGCTATTTTTTCACATTTTTCAAACGACTAGTGTCAATGCAAGATGAGGGCTGCTTTGACTCATCGAACCTCAAAGTTTTTCAAAACAAGTCTCAGGTTGGATGCTTTGGTATATTTTCTTGAATATAGTTAAAATGATGAAATTTGAAACAAATTTAGTGTTTTGAATCTGCTTAGTTGCTGGCTGCGGTTTCATGGAGTCCAATTATTGTATTGTATTGAGTAACGTCGTCACTCCCACACGCAAGTCGCTTGAATTTAAGCATGCATCGCAGTAACATGAAATACGCAAATACGTGAAGGAAGACGAGGATACATACATCGCGGTAGTAGAGAGTATACGTTTGATGGCGCAAATACA
>JGI24022J15233_10001840_pt1 | contig 18749 bp, 10 predicted proteins | sample Ectturendosymbi2_FD_15233 | JGI IMG/M metagenome (IMG submission 15233) | reverse complement strand
AGCTTGTAGACCGTAGCCGTTTGGTTCGTCAGAAACACTTGCGGTTTTCTGGACTCCGGTACATCGTGGGCTTTCAGGGACGTTGAAAACCTGGATAAGTAATCTTGCCAAAGCTCCGACGTAGAATCAAAGGCGCTGAAGTTGGGGGTAGCAGTGGAGTTGACTCCAATGGTCGCGGCACTTCCAGCTGACGACTTCTCAACCAACGCGGTCAATGCGTGCATTTGTTCCTGGTGCTGGCGGTCCTGTAAGTCCAATTGTTCCTGGTGCTGGCGGTCCTGTAAGTCCAACTGTTCCAGGTGCCGACGATCCTGCAGTTCTAAATGGCTCCGCATGAGATCAAAGAACTTCTATATCCATCGTCCCTTTGTTTAGTGGAGATTCCGACTGCGACGACTCGGTCAGTGGAATCCCATCCTCGTCACCAATGTTGTATTTTTCGTTAAATACAGCACAAACACGGACGGTACCGACGAGCAAGTAACAATCATAGTAGATGGTTCGAACTCAATCATAGAATGGCGTGAGAGGCAGCGCACTAACTAATGTTCTGTGTACGATTGCCGATCAGCGGACTCGAAAGAACGTAGGTGAGGTAAGGCACGCTCATTCCACAACGAAGTACGCCGATTAGATGATTACCGTGAATGAATTACATGATTACAGTAACTGGATTACACGATCACAACAGATAGCGTCACTAATTCAAGCTTCTTTCTCCCTTCATTTTCGAGAATAGTTTTAAACATCAACAGTAGTTTGTCAACAGATACAAAACCTAAATTTGGAAGGATTGCTTGAGAATCAAAACAGGCTCGTTTAACCCGCAAAGATTTTTCATCATAGTCCACAACATTGGCCCGCCATGTCGGTTGTCGGAGTGTTCTTGCAGCTGAGATGGCTTCAAATTTGCGTTGGAGAAAAGACTTTCACAGAGCATGCACTGAGTTTTTTTGCAAATCCTCAGTTTTCTGATGCAAGTGAAACCGAAACGAACGTAGTCATCATTCCATTTCCTTTTCCGCGCCATGACGAAGGGTTTTGGTGATAATCAGAAAAGCTTCTGTTATTTTCTCCACTCGCAATTACGTAGAGCAGACTTTCACGTTTCTCCAAGCTAAAAAAACACTTTCTTACAAAAACTACAATTCACTCTAATACGAAAGGTAGTGCAAACGAGTCCTTTACGATAGATTCACCTCTGAACTATCTACTACGAATGATGAAATGCGGAATCCACTTGTATATATGCTACGCTCAGACTATCCTACAATTGTCCACAAAATTATATATATGCTACGCTCAGACTATCCTACAATTGTCCACAAAATTATCCCGTCACCCAAAAACAATGGAATATCTTAATCTGAGCAAAAACGACTACAAGCACATAAATAAAAAGATTGTATTGCAGTTAATGTTCACGCGAATAACTAATATCGAGACACGTAGGTTCGAAGGAACCTTGCGTTTTTATCTATAATCCATTGCAAAAGAAAACAAAAAAGCAGGAGAGTAATAAATACTGTCATGAAGCCGACTGCTTCTCACACCCCCAGGGGATGCGAGCACTCCTATTTGGGAACCACTGACCTAGAACGACCACGTTGCTTTCTAGATGCATGGTTTAACTTCACTGCATTAAACGAAGCTGAAAAACAACACCAAGATCCACAAATGATGTCAGAAAACATTTCTTATTTCTGTCACATTTATATGATACATTTTAGACACACTTTTGCGGAACATTTTCCGCATATTGCTTCTTTATATGTGAAACATATTGATGTTATTCTGTTGCGACATTTGGAAGTTGAGCACGTCCTTCGCATTTTTGTAGGTTTCAGTTCCTTTCTTTTTATTGTTATTTTCTGCAAAAACTGCTACGTCTGCGTGAAGAGTGCTTGGCATGACTACAGACTTTGCTTTATTGCATTGGCAACAAGTCGAGGTTGTGCTTGTTGACGAAGAGGTAGTTTTGAAAAGTGTAGTTTCATGCAGCTGTTCCTTTGCCTGGGCAGTTCTCTACGTTAGAGCGTAGTTTCTATTTCTGTCTGCATCAGTGGAACAGCGGCGAAAATTGCTCGGTTCAGGTATATAAAATAAAAATATTAATTATAATCTTGAAAATCAATTTCATGCATCATTAGATTGAAACGACACGTTACTCAAGCTCTTCTTCGTTCAAATGCTAAGCAAAGTGAGCAGCACCTCCCACGCTGAGCATGCGTAAGCAACAATGGATGCAGAAATCTAACTTTTTGAAATCAATGTTGAATGTGACAGGTTTTAAACAAAGCATTTTTGACTTTCAACTTGTAACCCGATTTTGCTTGTTTTTTATTTATAATTTTGAGAGCTGTTGCAACTTATGCATAAAACAGCTTGCGAAAAACGTAGCGCTTTTTAGCATTTGCAAATGTCAACCGTTGTTTCGTTTGCGTAAAAAAATGTGAAACTACCGACATACTGCTAACTTACGAAGCAGTGCGGCATATGCGCTGTCTATTTCGTTTAGGACATCGTAAATTGTTTTGATTGGTTTTGTGGCACGTGTTTGTCTTTCAAAATTCGTTGCCCAGCGAAATAATGTAGTATACACGCTTTACGTAACAACACTTAATTATTGGGCCCGTTATTGCTTTGTAAAACTAAGCCCAGGACAACGTTCCATTCAGTCCCAGCCGCATCCGCGGTGAAGTTGAAACCCAGCACGCCTATTTTTAGTACCGGGTTCCTTCACTAGATTGTTACCCATGTCTTATTTGGCTACTGATCCTTGCCAGCAATGGTCTAACAGGCATTAATTGTGAAACTGAATCGCTTTGGCTAATATGCCAAGCTAAAATGCCGGTCGTTTCAAAACCGAGCAGCATTCCTTGTTTGTCATTTTCACGCACAGGTTAAGCGCTTCGCAGAATTCATCATATACGAACAAATATTTTTGTTTGATGTAAAGGTGAAAATTTCTTTTGAAAAAAACGGTTTGCTCATAAAGTTTCGCATTTATAGTGCGTTCCAAGAAAGCTGTTATCCTACAAGTACTTTCGCGTGCGAATGGTCTTCAAACAAAAACCATTTAGTTTTGGGGTTTTAGTTGCCAACAGTTGAGACATCAAGAAATTGAACTCGTATCTCCTGTACCACTGTGATTAGCGAGAGTTGAGAGTTGAAAGAAAATTCAGTCTGCATGCTGAAAACAGAATCTTGGGCTCACGCTGTCGGCAAACCTGAGGCATGTAAATTTATGTCTTGCAACACATATTCACCAGTTTATATTTGTGAAGTTTTGTGCTTCTATACCTTCAGCGCCTTACCTTTAAATACACTCTGACTATAAGGGTTTTGTTTGAAAACATTTTTCAACTGACCTCTCTCTAGAGTTCATACTAACAAGCTTTAAACGACAAATTCAACAAAACTGTATTTCAAATTCGATCTGTCCTTTTTGAAAGTAATCATTTACTGACAAACAAAAGGCTGAAACAGATCTTTTCACAACAGGACGAAGAGTCACCGCTAAAATTGAAGAAAATCTTCAATAGACAACTTTTTGGCCATTTGTTCAGAAGTTGCCAAACGACGCAGTGAAGTTTAATTCACCTGTTGTGAAAAGATCTGCTTCAACCTCTTGTTTGTCAGTAAAGAGAATGGAAAACGGAGCTTCCTGTCCAGCTTAGCGCCTTCTGTACTTTCTCAGCCGTGTGTATGAGGCGCTGTTTGTAAAAAAAATTTCATCATAAAAAAACAAAAAATTATGGGATCGGAGCAAAGACCGGTTTGAAAAAACTGACAATTTTGCGGTATTTGAATGCGAACCCATTGCAGTTAAATCTGTTCCAATTCAGCTAAATCTGTCCGAATTAGCAGTTTTTTGTGTTAAATGTGTCCGATGCACGGACACATTTGACAACGGCGCCCCACACGTATGGTATGGAGGAGCTTTCGCGAGGTGACAATTAGACTGTTACGCAGCCCTAAGTCAGAAAATTTGACTGCAATACATGACGAGCTGTCATGTCACAAAAAATACGCAAAATTACAAGGAAAACGTTGGATTCGTTGACGATTTTCGACATGTGTACGCTAAGCGAGAAGTGTAGGCCTACGATATAGTTGTAAAATGTGACTAGCTGCAGATAAAACTTGAAAAGAAACAAACAAACGTTGAAACGAATCGTCAACACTAGTCTTCAAGCGGTCTGCTGAATAATCCTTTTCCCGGAAAAAGCGAACCTAACTATGTTGACAGTAAAGAACTTGCTTGAAGAAAAATAACTTTTCGTGCTTTGTCCTGCATACTTAGAGGTGGTGATAATGTCTAAAACAGTGGTTCCCAAACTGTGGTACTCGTACCACTAGTGGTACGCGAAGGCCTTCAAGGTGGTACGCGAGATCCTTTTGTTCTTCTACACAAAAGGAAGACATTTTGTTTTTCTTTATCGCGTTTTGTTAATAAATTCCTGCATTTTTGTGTACTTACTTTATTAGTTTCGAAAAATGGCCATTCTGATTTCTCACAGCCATTTTGTTCATGCCGCATTTGTGTCAAGTCTGGTTTGCCAAACTTTTGATCGAATGATATTAGGTAGAATGAATTTTCCTGGAACAAGGTGTTTTCAAGGTGGTACGCCGTGAAAATACAGGGCCCACAAATGGTACGCGATCAGAATAAGTTTGGGAACCGCTGGTCTAAAAGATCAATGGGAGGCAGACAAATGCATTTCTTCTAATTTATCTTTGTAGATTCAAAATGAAGTAATTGCTGCAGATGGCAGACGAGAACGGATGAAATACCATTGCAAAATTTGGTAATGTAAGGCAGTGCAGAGAACTTACAATGCACCGACCTAAACATGAGGTGTTCAAGCTCTGTGCGACGGTGGCCTTCAATGAACAACAGTGAGGTTAACTAGCTGGTTGATGACACACTTTGGGCTGTGAAGCTAATATGATGTGCATGCGAGAATTACGTGGTAAAAAAATTTGATAGCCTTAAACAACAGGAAGGGCTGTGTCGACTTAAGAATGTTTATGAATACGTAATATGACATCGATGCGATATTCACCGTCCAAAATTAGCTGACGTTAGGCTTCTTCTGAGTTGCCAGAAGGTGGAGAAAATATCGTCACATAGATTTGTGATTTCAAAATTTTTGACATAAAATCAGCGCGTTGAAGAGCTTAACTGTTTTTAAAAGCAATCCCAAAGAGTTAAAATTGTCCTAGGTGCTACTTGTCTGGGTGGCAACTGTCCACGGTGGAAACTATCCAGTGGCTGTTGTCCAAAGAGGCAATTGTCCTTGGTGGCAGTTGTTGTGGGTGGCTATCGTCCTTGGTGGCAGTTGTCCGGGTGGAAGTAGTCCTAGACCTAGCAGCATCACTAACGAGTGAAAATCGGCTGGAAGCTGGTTACTTCTTGCGTTTCATAAGCATCCCACGCCTTCAGGCGTGATTGACAGGTTCGCTGCAGCCACTACTCGATGCTTTCAGTTGCTTGCGTGATGCCCAGATATAGTTTTTTAATCGTGACGTTCGAATTATAATCTGAGTTCATGACACAGCATGCGTTAGTATAGAAAAAAATATTGAAACGCTATGTATAATTAAAGTATTCAAACGCTTCGCAATAAAAACTTGAAAACGTTTAGCCTATAATTACACTATCCATCTAGCTCGTATAGCAGCTACCCAGTGCTGGATAAAAGTTAGAAATGCGTAAGTTGATCATGTATTACAACTACTGAATAACAGTTAGCTGCACTACTTGGAAACTTCGTGTTTTATAAACTCACTTTTTAGCATTATTCCAGTGATAAACGCCAAACCAGCTCAAAAGTATGTGCAGCAGCCAGTATAAAAGTCGTGTGGCCGAATTTGACAGTTCGCCCAAAAATGGAACTTGCATGCACATAATATGAAGTGACAAGCGAGTATGGTTTACATATTTCCAAACTCAGCCTTTTTATGCTTAAACTTTGCCCCCTATCAAAATTACTCACTACGCCACTGCACCAGATCTACAAACAATATGACACAATGCTTCAATGATGAATCCTAAGACCATAACTGAGAAATGTAACGTTGAGAATGCAGATATCCCGTTATTTTAATTGGTCAATTCGGTTTAGCAAAATTTTTTAAAAGTTATTCTTAAGCAAGAAACAAAAGAAGTGATTTGAAGATGGAAATATACAAGGACTAAGTTTATTTAAGGTGTAAGTGTTTCAAACGTGAAAAAACCTCCAACCCATTTTCTCAAAATAAACTTGTATGCTTCGGCTAATGTCGAACAGTTGTATAGAGTGTGAGAAGTGCGTCTGACCAGCACTTTGCAATGTGTATTGTTTCAGCATATTAACAAGCCAATCACACAGACATAAGAACGAACCATCAGGCGCGTGTGGGGCCCACACAGACGCCAATTTCAAAATAAAACAAATCAAAAAATCTTTGAAGACTATCGCAAGCTTTACAAATACAGGAAATTTTTACATTTTTGAAATTGCTGGGCGAAAGCTTTATTTTAGTAAATCGCAGGAGTACCTGGCTACTCACTGATTCAACTTACAAAATCTTGCATCATGTAGGGTAGCCTTGTACGCTTGAAAAAGATCGCACTTGGTGTTGGTCAGAACTTCCTGCAAATTATATTTGCCAAACTAGCAGCTAAGCTACGCCAAAAAAAGAAAACGCAATGTGAAAAACAACTGCCCCCGCTCCAGCAGCATTATTGGCACGTGTATTTTAAAAACTCAACGAGTTTCAGGAATCTGTAAAAAATTACTATTCTGACGCTAAAACAAACAATAAATAAAACCCCCTCACACGAAACAATTGCTTTATAATGTTCTGCTTTTCAACAACGCATCAGCGCAACAGCCTAAGCGGACAACAGTCATATTGGTGAAATGTTCTGCGTTTTCGAAGGCGATAAAAACTTTGATTTATACCTTTCCCAGTCACTTCTTGGAAAATGGCATGACAAAACGAAAACAACAAGTTTGAAAACATGGATAGCAGTTAACAGATGATGCTTGGCGGTCGCAAGGGTTTGTTTTCAGCCAACCGAAAAGTGTTTGTAAAATCTTGGAATCTAAATCTGCGTGCTGCGTTTTAACCACATGACCAAAATGCAGAAAATCAAACGTTAATGGTTTGTGGTCAGCGTTGAGTATCAGCATTTTTGCTGAACAAAGCACAGAACCAAGGGATTTGATGAAAGTTTTCAAGCTAAAATACAATATTGTTGAAAGTTAAGATGCCGTGCTGGTTCTTGTATCTATTTCAAACAAATTGTAGGAATAAAAATTTCTGCCAATTTTATCCAAGTGTCAACTCAACGGAGGTAACAGTCGTAGTCTTGGAATATTTTGAGATTTCCAACTTTGCGGAACCTCCACAGTTTTATGATCAATACAAAAACATGAACAAACATTAAAAAGCAGGTAATTTCAAGAACCATCATGAATATCTTCAAATGGCAAATTTGATTTAATAACCAAACATCTTAACCTGAACACTGACGTTGATGACTACGAAACACATGGAGGTTTCAAAATATTTTTGCAAAAACACCTGCAAAACCTTGGCAGAGAAAACTACGACGAAACTACCCAGTTTTTATACGGAATGATAAGCCTGCAGTGTCAGAGGCAAAAATTCACAACACTTCACCGTTTTCAACGTGCAGTTTGGCGTTTCGCACTAAGCAAGCAAGGTAAGAAAAAGTTACGTATGTTGGACGCTCACTGNTCGCAACCGACAAAGAGTACAACATTGCAATCATTCAAGTGAAGTTAAATTTTTACTTGATTGGTCTGAAAGCTTTTCACATGCAAATTCATTACCACACTGATTTTTGTAGAAGCAAATTACTTCATCAACTGTACCACATTTCTTGAACTAAAGACTTAGATATCGTTTCATTCCATACTAAAAGTTCGTCAGCCTGCAGTACTGATCACTTCAGATGGCTTTTCTTTAATATTCCGCAGTTAAAAAACACTTGGATCACTCCGCAAAAAAAGCCATCAACCGAATTATGATTGTTAACTTGATACTCACGGCCAGGGCTGGTACAAGTTCCGTCACGTGTTTGAGCAGTATGCAGGTTGTGAGGCGGTTTTCTCGTGTTTTGCTACTCTCTTGCTTTGGTATTTGCACGAGGAACGACAATAGCTGATCGACCCCTACTTCGAAGCGCGACAACACAGCTTGGAGTCTAGCAAGTAAGCATCGAATTAGCCAGGTGACACGCCCGCATGCAACAAAGGATTGCGCTGCGATTTTATCAGCGGTATTTGGAGGTTTTAGTAATCTTAACTAAATTACACATTAATAGCAAAACCAAAAAGCACTGGTTTATGTGTCGGATCCTGTTCAGATAAGCAAAATATAAACATGCTTTTGTGCAACATGTGATGCAGTTTCGATCTGTGTTTCGCATGCCTTATCATCTGTAACGTTACGTACAAAGTTGCTAACGGGTAAATATTCTGATTCCAGCTTATACCGAAATATGCTTTGTCTTTGCACAATATTCTGGAAAGAAATACAATCAATAAATTTGTCCAGTTTTTTCTATCAACATACTTTAGTAATCGTTTCTTATAACAGTCAAAAACATTAATCAGGCAAGCATAGGCGTAGACAGGGGGACCCGGGGGAACATACCCCCCAAAATTTTTAGCATATCTAGTCATTTTGTGCTTTGAGAAACGGCGTCCAAACAAAAATACTGTTGCTCGCCTAAAGTCAAACATTTTCGCCCCCAAATTTTTGAGATGGCTACGCCACTGCAGGCAAGCACGCGTGCTCCGCCGTACGTGTTTGAATCCATACGGCATCCGTTCCTGGTGCTTACCCAAAAAAGAATTCTGAGGAATCGGTCAACTCCTCCACGCAGTCGAGTCGCGCCTGTATAGTGTCTACGTCGTTGGGGGGTTGCAAGATGTTACAACGAAGCTTTCTTGCTCCACTGATTGACTTAGTTCGATTTAAAACACCATACAGCGTTTTATCGCTCCTGAAAGCATTTTGTATATGCTGTAGTTACTGTCGTTACCACGACTATGCAAAAACAGATGTACGCCCACTCGTAGCACGATTGCGCATAAATATTAAGCTCTGTGATAGAAAGTGAGATACTGATCTCACAGACATGCGCATGAAATAAAAAATGAACATGTCTACAATTTTTCTTATCGTTGTTAATGTTTCTCTTCGTACATAGCACAGTTATGTCTAACAATAACAAACCACACGGCATGAATTCAGATGGGCAAGGCCATTAAATCAAGCCCTTCAAAATTTTTAAATAAATAACACAAGAATGTGAACAAAAGACAAGTGAAAGCAGAAATAATTTCAGCAATAACAACCAAATATCTTAGATAAGGTTTGATAACAGACAGAAATGCAATTTAGCACAAACTTAATAATACAACATAGGCAAGGGAAAAGTTACTGGTAAATATTTGAAATAGGACATAAATATTAGAAAAATGAGGAAATTCATATTGTTAAATTTTAGATCAATTCAAACCAAACTGTGTCAGTTAACATAACGCAAATGCAGACAAAACAAACTAGATGCGCGTTTAAACAGAAACTTGGAAATAAGCAATGCGATCAAGCAGTAACCACTTCGTTGATGCAACATCACAGTTCACGTCACGTTGCAGAAGTAGTAACAGTGCGCCATCACGATTACCCAATCTCCATCAGAACACCTAAATCCACTCGCATTAGTACGAACGTATCAATGACGAGCAGCATCAACACTAAACTCGCACAGACAAAACGGAAGAACACCAGCACCATCATTCCCAAAATCTAAGCTTTAAAAATGTGCAATAACTAGTACAGGAACAAAACTGGAGCACAATTGAGCAAAAATTCAAAGAAGTATTTCCTAGAGCACAAAAGCATTGAAAAGAGATATATTAACAGCATCACTTGTTCCAGCAGGTATTTNTGTAGGTTGAACAAGACTGATAATGATTTATTTCTTATATCTTTGGGAGTATTGTTCCACAGAGACTTGGCCCTGTNGATTGTACAATCCTTTGCGTTAAAAGTTTTTTAGATGAAATTGTAATGAGATTATTATTAGTAGCCATGCAAGTAAGATAAGGATGCCTGTCGGTGATATGTCGATAACTAANAGCACGAGATATTACCTGGAAAACAATTTTGTACATAAATTTCCTTAGCTNGTATTCATAAATTTGACTAATCTGAAATAGTTTACATGAATGNTATAATTCTAGCATAGGGATGTGAGAAGCTTTAGTTATTTTACAAATACAGCGTACTGCACCTTTATGATTCGTAACCTTTTCTCTGCCACGCCTCCCACAAGTAATTGTCTTTTGTTTCAAGCACCCCTGATGTTAAATAGGTAATTTGGAGGAAACACGTTCCAGTTCACAAACTGCACATGTTGTAGAGCACGTAAGGGCTCGTGCCCCCCGGAAATTTGTTGACACCCCTGGGGAGGCGTGGCTCCCAAGTTAAGAACCACTGCTTTAGATGAATTAAATAGGATGTACAGTAGGTAAATTAAGATTGCGTAGTGAAGATGAGAATAAATTATGGAGAAGTAGACTTCACGCAATATATTAATATCAGCATATGGTTGAAGCTTGAAGAGGGCGTAGCATCCTTGAGCAGCTTTATTTCCAACTAAAGCAATCTGTTCTTTCCATGTTAAAGTGGAAGCGATTATGGTGCCTAAGTATTTATTTGGAATTAACTTGCTCTAATGGGACATTGTTGCAATTAATGTTCATAATTGCATGTGTGTTAGGATTGCTAAATAAGAGTGTTTTGGTTTTGGACAGATTTAATGTAACTTCATTCTTTTGCAACCAACCGTATATTCTGCAATCAACTGCATATTAAAAATTTTTTTTTCTGCAAATGAGTAGGAGCGTTATCAGAAATAAGTAATGCGGTGTCATCAGTAAAATATTACAAAAATATTTGGATGACAGGGGGAGATCACTATTAGCATATATAACAAAAAATAGCACACATTAGCATATAACAAAAATAGCACAGCACCACGAATCGAAACTTGCAGCACAGCACAAGTAATTGGTTTCTTGTCATATTGAACTCCATCTGCATAGACGAATTGATGTCTGCTCTGTAAATAGGATGTGAAAAGGTCTAAAGCAAAACCACGAACTCCATAATGCTTGAGTTTGTTTAGTAGTATTGTGTGATTTACAGTATCATATACTTTTTTCAAATCAAGAAAACGCCATGAGTGTATTGTCCAGAGTCATTTTGATGCATGATATAGCTATGAAGTTGGTTTAAAGCCAGAAATGTAGAAAGCCCGGATCTAAACCAAATTGGTGATTTGTAATAAAATAAATATTAACTTAAGCGAATCAAGAAAACACTTTCTGACAAGAAGCTTTTGCTCACCGTTGCCTTTAACCAATAGTGTTTTAAAAAAAACGCTTTCAAGAAAAATGTACCACGCCAATGAAACTTGGTCGAGTAGAAACAGTTCCCAAATTCGCAGGAATTCAGGATGGCACTCACTTCGGATGTTTGGAGTTCACCACCAACTCCAGGGCAGAGGCCGTTTTAGCGTCGATCAGTGCAGTACGTTCACTCACTTTGAAAACGACGCGCAGAGACTGAGATGCGAAGATCGTATTTTGTATAAATTCGACGTATTTTACGAGGGCAGCGCTTGCCGCAAGACAATAATACCTGTAAATCAGATTTAAAACAAGTTTTTCCGAAATGTCTTATTCAAATAAGCTTCAGATCAACGCAACGTTTATCGCTACTGATCTCATGGCATGAAGAAAAGGGCAATCTAAAGCGCGCTGTCCACTGGTGCGTAACACCACGTATAAGCAATCGATACCGCACGTTACGCGTGTTCTCTGCAGTAAGTTCGGTGGACTAACGCATCTGTTGAGGTGCCATGAGTTAACGAGCCTTGGCTTGAGAAATTAATGCGTTATACATAAATTGGACAGAGATGTTGACGACTGTCGCTCCAACCTATTAAAAATTCTGCTAGAATGACAATTGCAACTTATAAAATTTGATAAGGAATTCCCATTGATTTAGTTGTGGAGATATTTTGGATTTTGCAAGAAAAAGAGTGGACAGAGATGAGATGTAAAGAATTATCATTTGGTTTAATGAGGTATCGAAAGAATCTCGAATGACTCAAGCCTTTTGCTTTTCTCTCGTCAAGTTGGCTGACTTAAATCGCGATTTTTGGAAAAAAACTTGACTTGCCTTGGATCAATGAAGGCAATGATACCTAGCGAAACTCACGTGATTTAATGAATAAAGACAATTCGAGAAAAATTGAAAAGCACATCTCATTTTGCCCGAGCGCCAAAAAATGACTTAGTCAATCACTCGACTTGTCCAAAATATGTCACCGCAGACTGGACATGCCTGTGTTTATGGCATGTAATTATACTTAGCCGAACCTTCAGCTGCACTTATATAAATCGAAGACCCAAGCTCACTTTCCACAGATGTTCTCGTGTCTTCGCCGTTCAGATCGTCGCAAACGCGACGGCATGGGCCATGTACGAACTGAATGTGGTAACGTGTTTTTTTTTTTTCATTGTTGATGTCTACAAGTTGTTAGCATGAGTGGTCTTGACTGATAATTCAACAACAACTGGGAATAACCTGAACTTTGTGATGCAGTGTATACCAACATAAGATTCACGAAATCATGAAAATCACAGCCACCAGCAATGTCACCGCGCTTTAACAGTTATCAGCTTTAACTTCAGACTAATAAGAAAATTCGATCGAACGTGGTTGCGCTTTGCATTCTTCTTCCCAGTATAATGTTAATGGTCAGGTATGGCCCAACCAAACTTATTGTCGTCAATGTATGAAGCACGGCATTTATCTTAACGGTTCTTTAAAGCGATTGTTTTGCCAGCATCTGTACCAGATATACGTGAATGAATCGATCAAGCTAAAGCAAGTACAGTATATCTCTTCCACTCAGAACAAAAATATTAGCACTTGATTCTTATAATTCTATACTAGCATCGGATGTATTGTCACAAGAAACCTGGAGTTAAGATCCATCACAACTGAGCTGTTTTCTTTGATGACTAGTCGTCTGATAAACTCTAAGCCATTGCTCTCGTTGAAATAATGTCGCTGTATGGTTGTGATGTTGCAATTCTAAACAATGAACACAAACAACTTGTAACGAAGAATTGCTCTTATTAGCGTGCAGCAAAACATACAAAGAGACTTATAATTACACAGTTTGAAAGTTGTGCGGCACACCATTATCAGCGAAAGCAATGCAGTGTTTACAAAACAAATTAAAACACATTCTTTCCTACTAATTAGCATTCAATCATAGCAGCAATGACTAGCGCCTTTGTTGAATGCGTGGATTGAACGAGAATCGCATGTGACTGCGTTGCCACAAAAAAGTTTTGAAATCTCAACAAATCTACAAAAGACTTCGGCAGTTCAATATCTAAACGTGCTTTCAAAATTCAGAGAACGATTTAAAAGTTATGAAACAGTTTGGCGATTTCTCAATAATGATTAAAGACAAAAAGAAAATGGAGGTAGTCATGAACATTTTTCAACTATAGAGTTACAAATCAATGGCTGTCGAAATTTTCTTGACGGCTTTGTTAACAAATCTCCAGCCGGTGTGACAGGTAACCCACACATATAGGATTTAAAAGTTATTCAAGCATTTGCCATTTCCAGAATCGTATCGTAAGATTGCTTATCCTCCCAAGGATTGCAAGAAAAACTTCTTCCCAGCCGGAAATGGAAAGAGTTACTCGAAATCGGTGCAGTGATCTATGATCAGAGTTCATGATCAGTTCAACTGAACAACATAGAATGAAGCCACAAATGCCAGCTTTATTACTGAACTAATTTCAATCATCGATCAAAGGGTGCAAATCTCGTATCAGTGATAGTGGCGTCGAGGACAGCTTGCACGTGTTTCTGCATGCCGTATATTCTCACGACGTGCTCACGTCTTACAGCGTCTTACACATCCTAACAAGGAAGACACACACACACGAAATAACACGAACATGGACATGTGGCGGTAATAGATAAGCATTCAGGTAGATGGCGCTAAACGGTTACTTTGAAGGAACACAAGCATATGCACGTGGCACTCGCAGAGCACACGCATAGATGGCGCCAACACCAACGCGGTTGCTATGTTTAGCACCGCGGCCTAGTTCTGCGGCATGTTTCAAGTAGACCGATACATAAAATGTGGAGGGGTGCACTGGCATCCACAGAGGGGGTGAAACGGGAATTTGCCTACCTTGCTGTTTGGACGTCGAGCTGACAGGACGTGTTTTTTTCTGCTCTGACAATTGAGTTCCCCCAACGTGTTTGCCTAAGGGACAAAGCATGGGTACGAGAAATACGTGCTCTCGAAAGGCGATTGAAACCTTGTCACAGGGAATTAATGAACCTACCTTGAAAGAATTGCATGTTATGTTGCTGTCTGTAGTACAGAGACTTGATTCTATTGAAAATGGCCTATTAAAACGTATGACAGCAATTGAAGAAAGCGTTGAAAACGCCCACTGCAGAGTATCTGAACTAGAACATCAAATATCTTCATTGCAATGTCAGTTTAAAGAAATGCAGACCACTAGGAAAGCAGAGATTATTATTCAAGAGTATCGCTCAAAAGAGCAAAAGAGTACAATAAACCTTCTTCTTCATGGATTTCCGCAGAAAGGTCGCATCGAAAACCATGACCAGACTGCAGCAGGAGTCAGAAGGTTTTTGATTGAAGAATTACGTGTTACCCCTACGCAAGTGGATGCAATAAAACCCAGCAATGCTCATCGACTGCCACGTAGAATTTCTGCTGTCAACTCGGAAAATGCTAATGACTCGGAGAATGAAGAACGTTCCTCAGACATACAATTGCTTAGTTCAACCAAAAATACAGCCCTATTGTGGTTAAACTCACAAGCATGAAAGACAAACACTCGTTACTAAAACTAGCACCGGATGCCAGGAAAATGAAAGTTAACATCACAAGTCACTTACCGATGGCAATGCAGGTTCAAAGAAAAGCACTTATAAAGACAGCTTCAAGGCTGTGCAAACAAGGAAAAAAAATTCAGTGGAAAGTGGTTGGCAGTGAACACTGCCTTTACGCCGACAATGAACGGGTGGTTCCTTAATGTAATCACTACAACTTGTTGATTCAACGAATTACTTTGTTTTCGCTGACTATTCAGTAAGTTGCAGTTTCGTTTATTTTTGGAAGCTAAATATCAAGTTTCTGACCCAAATGATTGACAATTTTTGTAAATATTTTGCCATTAATACGCTTTTTTGTTATAAAAGTAGTGCTCCCATCTCATGGTTCATCATAATCTACGTTTCTCGTCTTTCTTTTATTATGAATAACTGCGTCATGCGCTATACTCATTTGCTTTCTGATACTACCTGTTTCTTGAAGTTGTATCTTAATTTTTGCATTAATTTTAAGTTATATACTGCCAATCCCCATTGTAGATGTGACAAGTTTACAAACCGACTAAATGATGACAATAGCTTCCATTTTAAAAAATATTTCTTAATGAACACTTTAAAATCAAATCTTTCCATTTCAACTTTTTCGATTTCTACAATATGCTAACTTTTCTATTTCTGAGCTGTGTAGGTTGTTTATTTTACCACCAAAACAACAGTTAAACGTTACATTCTATAAATGTTTGCAAATTATTCTGTGTTGCTGTGGCTACTGAAGATGGAATAGATCTTTCAAATACGGCATTGCGTTGTGAGTCTTGTAAAATCTACAATTTAACCCAATTGCAATGCTTACTTAACAAAATCAGTGACCTATACCTAGTACATTTTAATACCATAAGTCTAGTTAAAAATTTAAATACGAATACGGACTGGTTAAACAGTTCACCTATTTTTCCAGATATCATTGCTATACGTGAAACAAAACTTTTTGGTGATAAGCACACCATGGTTAACATCAAAGGTTGTAGCTTTATTCATAAAAATTCCCTCACTAACGCTGGTGGTGCGGAGTTGTACATAAATTCCGAGTTTATGTTTAGAGAACGGCCGGATTTAAATCTTAATGACGATAACGTTGAAGACCTGTGGGTTGAATGATTCTTACCGCTAGAGTCTACGATAGTGGGCACCATATACTTCCATCCTAACAACAGTGTTAATGAGCTCAGTAGAAATTTAGAAAATACTATCATAAAATTAACTAATCAAAGGCAAACATTTTACATTCTAGAAGACTTTAATATTACCGTTGTCAGACAATCGTATGACTCGTGCTTACCTACATTCCCTCACATCTCTTGGAGTTCAGCACTGCTTAACAAATAAGCCTCCTAGATCGATGCATAATTGCACTACTTCTCTTTTGGATCACATCTATACTAATGATAACCTTCATTATTTATATCCTGGTCTTTTCCCTTTAGACATAAGTGATCACCTTCCCAGTTTCTTATTAATTAAATTTTCCAGAAACAAACAGCGCGCTCCCATATGGAGAAGATGTTACAAAAATCTCAATGTGGACTCATTTTTATTTGATCTAGATCAGTGGTTCTCAAAGTGGGCGAAATCGCCCCCTTTGTAGCGATTTTGAAGGGCAAGTGGGTGAAAATTATCAACCACTAATCGATCATTGAGCTAACTTCGTTAGCCTACTATTATGACTTGTTAGTTTCTTGTAAATTTTTATTTACTATGATAATCGTTGGAGGTTGTTGCTAAAGCAATTTATCCGTTAAATTTTGTACTCTGGATTGTCTATGTGCCCAGCTACAGTGTGGATTATTTTCACAAGAATTCTGAACGTAATATTATCGTCGTAATACAATTGCTTAGTTCAGCTTTTTAATGGCTTGGTTCAGATACTTAATACTTTCTTTAAATTTCTTTATTTATTCACTACCTTATGTTTGTTTTATCAGGCTTAGGGGGCGAAAACGACGTGTCGAAAGCGAAAAGGGGGCGATGGAATAAAAAAGTTTGAGAAACACTGATCTAGATGACAAACTTATACACAATCTTTCTAATAACTCATTAAATGCTGATTCTAAATTTACATTATTCTTGGACACTTTTATTGATGTAATCAACACACATACCCCTTTAGTGAAATTATGCAGAAGAAACACTAAATTAGGGTCTAAACCAGGGGTTCCCAACCTTTCTCTGAACATGCGCCCCTTTAGGATGTCGATAGATGAGCATGTACCCCTAAAATTTTCTATGACAAAAAGGCTGAGTAAATTACCAAAATTCTACAGAATTTTTAATATAACTTTTAGAATTTTCAAACTATAAAGGTATACTCCGTTTTTATGTCTCAAAGTTAATTTGTTGCAAATGTACGATAAATGTACCCCTGCGGGTACATGTACCTTAGGTTGGGAACCTCTGGTCTAAACCCTGGATAACCAAAGGTATATTAAAATCTATAAAGAGAAATAAACGTTTATTCAAAAGGAAAATTAAACACCATAACAATGTTGAATATCTGCAAACCTATAAAAAATATAATAATATCTTAATGCACATCAAAAAGAAAGCAAAATCATGCACTATAAGCAAAAACTCACAGAAAACAGAGAGAATCTTTCGAAGACTTGGAAAATTATTAATGAGATTATTAATAAGACAGAAGTAAAAACTACCGTCCCACCATTAGCAACATCAACAAATGCCTCAAATCCACTAGATGTCGTAAATACTTCTAATATTCTTAATGATTACTTTGTTGAAGTCGGACCCACTCTAGCTTCTTCTGTTCCACCCACAGTCCAGGTTACCCACACCTCAAGCTCTTCTGTCGTACATTCCTTCTTTCCAGAAGAAGTTGTTTTGCAAGTTTATTTACTCAATCCTTCAAAATATAATGATACATACGATCTTCCCGCTTCGTCCTTAAATATTAGTAAACATGTAATTGTACCCTCCTTAGCTGACCTGCACAACCTCTGCATTTAAAGCTCGCATAAGTAATACCTGTCTATAAATCTGGAGACAAAACACAACCAAGTATCTACAGACCCATACCCTTGCTGTCTCACTTTTGAAAGATATTTGAGCAATTTGTCTTTACTAATATGCTATCGTTCTTAGTGCAAACTAGCATTCTCCGTCCACAACAGTTTGGTTTTCGTCAAGGACTTTCGACGTCTCTAGCACTACTGCAACTCCAAGATCATATCCTTGAGCAAAAGTCTCAAAAACTATTGATATTTGCCATATTTCTGCATCTTAAGAAAGCCTTTGATACTGTTGACCACGAAATATTACTAGTAAAGCTAAACCAATGTGGATTGAGAAGAACTACCAACAAATTCTTTGAAAGCTGCCTTTCCAAAAGACAACAATTTGTGTATGCTAATGATATTAAATCAAATACAAGATACGTTGCCGGCGGGGTTCTCCAAGGTTCTACGTTTGGTCTTGTCCTTTTTTTACTTCACATAAACGTCCTAGCCTCTATAACTAAATTCAATACGTTATTACTTGCTGATGACACTACCTTAACTTAATCAAATGGGAGTATACTTGAGAAATCTGTCAACAGTGAATTAACTAGTATCGTAGCCTGGATGCATACAAACACATTAACGATCAATTTTAAAAAGACCAATTTTATTCTCTTCGGTGATAAATGCCAAAGACACAGTATGAATATATTCTGTTCTCAGCAAACTATC
>JGI24022J15233_10001839_pt1 | contig 18750 bp, 20 predicted proteins | sample Ectturendosymbi2_FD_15233 | JGI IMG/M metagenome (IMG submission 15233) | reverse complement strand
CGATGTATGTATCCTCGTCTTCCTTCATGTATTTGCGTATTCCATGTTACTGCGATGCATGCTTAAATTCAAGCGCCTTGCGTGTGGGAGTGACAACGTTAGTCAATACAATAATACAACGTTAAACATCCGAATAAGGACTAACCAAGACTTCACATCACGGGAAGAAAACACGCCCATTACCAAATAAGGAGATCTGAAGGTCTGAAAGCGGACGGAAACAAGGAACAGCTCATGCAGCTAGATCACGAGACACTAGACTCCTGATGGGATGAGTAGAAGAAACAAGAAAATTCAGGCATAAAGAAGGTGAAATTGACTGTGAAGATTTATTCTGGTTCATAGTTCGCTTGATGAAATACCTAAAAACTGAAATATTGTTTAAATGGTATTTTAAATATAAGGTTAAAAACCTGCGCTATGATTAATACGGTAACTATCAGATATAGATGAAATAAATGCTCACAATTCAGAAAGTAAGTTAAAGTTTCATTTATTCAAAACGTACATATATATATCTATTTCATTGCGAATAACAATTTGCAAGTGTTTATGTATTCATAATAAAATGAATTAATCGCTAAAATATCCCTGAGCGAGACTGTGATAAAGAGAAGTGCACAAGGATAGTTAAGCTGTCAGTAAGTATGGTGATAACTGTCCTAGGCACGAACTAAGTACGAACTCACGCTAATAAAAATAAAAATAGCTGTGTCTAAAGAGACCCCAATCTTTCAATGTTAAAGGTTGACAGGGAAATGTTGGATCTTACACAAGCACTTAAAAATTTTTATCAAGAGTGAAGATCACATATGTCAAAGGAGTGAAAGTTAGTTACTTGATGTTTACAGTTTACAAACAGAGGTCTAAGCTCTGTTGTGGATGTGGTCATGTATTTGCAGGAAGATATGGGCATTCGCCGATGCTTTACGACCATACAAACGACTTTGATTAAAGTTAATTAATAATATATAAAATGCAGAGGGTTAAAGCAAAAAGATCAAGACGGCAGGTTGTGAGCAAGAGAATCTGATGCCAGTGGTTGAGTTCTCCTGCCGCCGACTAAATGGTATAGAGGGATAAGCGTCGCTGCAGTTGGTAGTCTGAGTTCAAATCCAGGTTGGGTTGCATCGAAGACTTGCAAAACTGTTTTTGTTGACTTTCCAGCCACGTGCTCGGTTTTATTGGGTGGGTAAAATCAAGGGAACACGGGCGGATCCAACCAGTAAGGTTAGGGGGCAATTTCAGTAACATTGGCAGTCAAGTCTCACAACAGCTTCGTTACAGAAGGGAGATGAATTGTACTTCGCATCACTGCTGTGACAAAACAATGGACGACCAAATGGCTTTATATAGCGAATGCTGTTTTCCGAATTATAGAAAATTATGGTGAATAAAGTTACTTTCGTAGGTTTTATGGGGGGCGATTGGGACGATAGCCCCCTGGATCCGCGTATGCAAGGGAAAGCTTGATGTGCTGTGCTGCCATTGGCCTGTGCAACAGGTAAGCTTCTGCCGCTTTGGTATTTATCCTTAGCAGCTTTTGACTCTTTCTCATTCTTGATGATGATTGCAACTGCAGTGATTCCCTGATAGTTCAATTCTTTTGACGACATCCACGTCCGGTCGTCTACAGGGCCTATGAGATGGGCTACGAGAGGCACCTCGTACCCGGACCCGGTAGGTACGGGGCCGTGGGAAAGTTAAGGTACACATGATCAGTTTTTCTGTAATCAAGCCTAAAATTATTAGTGTAAACCAGCTGCCAGTATAAAAATTAATCTATTTGTAAATCTTAGCATGATAGCTGATTCTGATTCTGATTACTATTAAAACAAGTTATACAAGTTTTGACAAGGGCCCAAGAGAATAAGAGGGCCCGGTGTCGGTCTTTGTACCCCCTGGTTAAATTTCTCTTGGAGACCCTGGTCGATGATGCCATTCTCAAGTTACTTCCATGTTCGTTCAACCATAACTGTAACACCTGCCACCAGTGCAGCATTCACTGCGAAAAGTGGTGACCCACGGTGCAGAGTAAGCGAAAATGGTCACTAGCAGACCAAAAAGAGTACTTACACCTGCAAGTCACTCCGTAAGCCCACCTGAAACTCTGGCGTGAGCAGGTTTAAAGGTTTCATATCCATAGGCAAGTCTGAATTCTTTTTGAAAGATTCTTTTTCCAAAGATTTTTTAATGGCAAAATAATGGTTTATTTCTTGCTTCCAGATGCCAGTTTCAGTAAAGCCGTCGTATCTGTCACAACAGTGCACTACTCTGAATACAACACCAATATACGAACATCTTTTCATGGGCAAAGAACACCTTAGTAACAATATTTTGTTAAATTGGTAATCCACAAACGATAACAGAGTTTAAACACTGGCACGCGTTTACCCGCGAAATGTTTTTTTCTATCGTTTGGAAAAAGGAATGAGTTATTTGCTGCAGCAAATTTATCTGCAACAGGCAAATGCGAATAACCGTTATTTTTTTCTTGAGCAACATCTCGTAGGTATATTCAATATATGTATACAGTGAGCACTTGCAATACCTCTAACCTGGATATTCCTGAAAGGTAAGTTTGGCCGACTGGAACAGGGTTTATGGCAATCGTCGTGAAATCAACACTCTCTTCCTGGAACAAACCAGAGAATTATTGTAAAAGAACTGATGCGAAATGTTACGCAAAGCAGATATCAAGGATTTCTTTTTTGTGTAGTAGCCAAGAGATCACAGAGCAAAACCACATTACTTATAGATGTTTTGCAAAATCCTAAGGTATTCCAAAAACAAATAAAAACTATTGCTGATTAAAATAAAGATTGGCTGACAAAAAGCTAATAGCTATAAAGTTTTGTGCTACGTGTCGTAACGTAATTACAATATTAGCCACTAGATCACTACTTAACGTGCTTTTAATTGAAATGTGACATCTAAACCAATATACGAACATGAGGTAAATCAACGAAAAGACATGAAACTCAAATGTAAGCACAGAGACAGCAGATCACAAGCTGCGCTTGCAGCGATCTCGACAAACTCAATTTTTAATTTTTATTTTATATGGTGTTTTGATGGCGCTTGATAACTACACTGGTCTTATTGCGTCATGACTAAGTTTGTACTAAGACTGGTATTATTCAACTCGGTTTATTCTGCGTGCTCGATAATTCCCGCAGATCTTCCGCATGCCGTGCACCTGGTAAGAAGGCTGCAGCACCAATTTACAAGGTCTTGCTCATCTTATGTAAGGTACCTTCACCACTTCAACTGCCATGCAATGCACAGCCACATGGCGACGACAACGCTGCGTGAGAAATGCTGAGTAATTGCATCTGCGAACTCGTAGCTGGTTAGGGTTTTAAGGCTTTAGCGTTTAGGATTTACTCCTTACTCGTTTGGTGTTCTTTTGGAAACAACGTAATGACAAGCAATTCTCACGCAGCGGTGACGCCGTCATGTTGTGACTCTGCATGGCAGATGAAGGCACGTTATGCAAGGTGAGATTTTGATTGCGCGTACTACTCCTATGGCCCACCCCGTCGTTGACGACGATGAGCTCGGACAGGTAACCGCATCCCCCATACGACAGTCGTGGCCCAGCCAGCACAGACGCAGCTGTTTCATTTTGGTGATGAGGTCATATGAGGCCGTGACATGTAGGTTGGTAGAGCTAGGTATGTGGTCCCTCTACGAGACACCAAGAATGAAGTGGAGGCATCTGAAATGAAATGCGTTGAGACGTTTTTTTGCGACAGTATGTGAACCATGTCTCGCTGCTGTATAGCAGGAACACTCAGGACGCACGCGGAGTAGACCCTGATGATTATTTTGATATTGCGGTGGTGATTCCAAACCCGAGCACTAAGTCGCCATAGGCGTAGCCAGTGGGCTCAGGGAGCCAGGGACCCCCTAGAACCCCCTAATCTTTAGTACATCTAGTGATTTTGTGCTTTGAGAGGCGATATCTCAAAAATATACTGTTACCCGCCAAAAATCAAACATTTTGGTCACCCCAAAATTTTGGGCTGACTACGCCGCTGTGAGTCACCCGAAGTTGCTCGAAGCCTTTCCAAATCGGTGGTTGGTTTCGTCTTCCAGATTTTTGGAAGAATTGACAACAGATCCCAGATAAGAGAACTTGACGGAAACTTTGAACAGTGAGCCGTTGATGAGAATGCGTGGTGGATTGGGTGTTCAGAGTGACATTACGATAGTTTTCTTCAAGCCGCGCGTAACTTCGTAAATACTCACCAACGACCGCTTTCATGCATGGAAACAAATCGGGGTTTTCAAAAAGTACATTGTTGCGAAGTATTAAAAATGTTGCCCAAAATAAACCCTCTCTTAGGTTCATTTTTGATAGAAAATGCGTTGCTATTTCTGCCATCCTTAGCCACAAAATCCCATTTGATAAAGGTTATGTGCGCGAGTATGATCCGTTTGTGAACCCTGCAAAATGGGCTTTGCTTTGCGTTTTTGAACTTGTTAGGGCAATGATGCGTCAAATAAACGGAGACTGAACATACGTAATTGCCCAAATTAAAAATTTGAAGTTGGGAGTTCACAAACGCATCTCTCGTAGCTTTTAATACAAGCGGTATGTTCGTCACATGGTGACATTCTCAGCAGATGCACACGTATATTGTAATTAAAACCAATGCATCTGTTATGATATACTGGCCAGAGATATCAAACTGTTAAAATAATAACCAAATGAAAACAGAATAGGCCTTCGACACAGCCAAGTGTGGTATGAGCAAGTCACAGTGGAAACATTAACGGTCCTACAGCGAAATGTGCTACAGTGTCAATTTTAAGAAAGTAGCAAATAAAAGACTGGTCAAATGGCTATTCTCTTAAAGGCGGCCAATGCTATTAATGATTCTATGTTGCAACACTTTAAAAAGGATTTTCATCGGGTAACAGCATTATAATAAAAATTACTACTTAATCATCTCGTTAAATTTGCCAAAGAAGACTTTGCGAAAAGCGATGGAGGGCGTTTTGTCGGTTAGTAACCGCACTCAGTCAAAAACTTAATATTCCAAGAATCAATACTTTTACTCCTGCTAATTAAATACAAAACGCTATTGCATTACTAGTGCAGCATATGCCCTGATGCCAACTTTGCTTCGCCAAGCTGGTCGTTTGGGAGCTAGCTATGCAGCAAGCGATATGTGTGATCTCTTGCAAACGCGACCACATGCGGAGACGAGGTGAGAGAGGAAGAACGCCGTGCCATAAAGGAAGCATCGCAACGCAATAGCGGACCCCCTCAATGATGACAAGGGCTTTGTCCCCTTCAATCTTAAACAACCTGTACCTCGTATGACCTTTGAAATTCTTTGGAACAAAAATTCAAATGTCGAAAAAGTGAAGAAAGAGTCAGTGAAATGCTTACGTTTGCCTGAATCTCTTCGTGAAAAGCATTGTTGGGTTAAAAAATTGCTGTTAAAAGGTTTTTATGCCCAGGCCTTCTACCGCCTACCCTTTATTACTCTCACTATCTTACACGTAGTTGCAAGAGCGTTCACTGGTAAAGTTCACCTTAGTGGTTTTCAGATTGAAGTCAGATGAGCAATTTGCGAAAGGAGTGGACATTTATCGTTCTTGAGCATATCGAAACAGCGAAACGTATAATACCAAGAATGACTAACGATGGAAGATTGTTAAATGCAAGATATATTACATCACGTGCAAGCAATCTGAGTTGTAATCTCATCTCATCTTGAACAGATGCACCGACAAGGCAAACACCGAGCTCCAGTTCTTGGATCAAATGAACACAAGAAATTAGTGATCGCGCTCCCTTGTCACCAATATGGGGATTCCATCCAAGATCAAGATATTCCAACTGCAAAGCGTGTAAGACTTTGGATAAGTACAGATTAAAGCACAGTTAGATAAGTGGCGTATGGTTGCGCTGTACTATGATCTACACATATTACTTTCTTATTCAACATAAGAGTGATTGGCGTTGCAACATTTTCCTAAAAGAAAATATTCAGGAGTGGTTTAGAAACGTTAAGTAACAACCATCCAGTCACTGTAAAGCCAAAGATTCTTTCATCAAAATGCTATGCACCCGCAAATAAGACCTTCTGATAGCAATGCTGTGATAAAACCACCGCAAAAGACTTGTTACAAACAAGCATAACTACAGTAGTTTCGTCAGCAATTTCATTCGTTACTGTAGCTGCTGACAAAGAAAGACTTGTGGAACATTAAGCTTACACGCGAAGATTTTCTAATTATTTTTTATACTAAGACCTTAACTGGAGATACATTTTTTATTCTATAGAAACCTGCGTTAAAACCTGATATCACGGGCTCGGATTTGAAGGGTTTTGCCATATAGTAAATGTGGTGATCGAGCCAATAATTTTTCACATATGTGGAAAATAGAGAAATAAAAAAGATCCACAAATATACGACCATGAAAAATTGTGGAAGCGATCTGATTAGAAATATATTTTGGGTTACTATGGGAACGATCTCAACAACTGTACGTTGCTGTTGTCTTAATTCAATCTATGGTTAATGATGTAGATAAAATGGGTTAGTGAAAAACTAATCAACGTTGGATTGTTAACAAATAAGTGTTTCCAAAACCATGGGCCTGAGCAAGAATTTTCAAGTGGGAGGACACACAAAGATTTGCAGTAAAGAGCCAAACCAACAAGAATCGTGTGCAAAACTGGTATATTATGTTGTAGAGTTAAGCGCAAACTTCGGAGCATATTTAAAAATGCATATACCCTAAAAAGATATAGCTGGACAAAAAATAATGCCGAAATTCGAAACGGCGTTGAAGAAAAAATCTAGTGACATTTTCCTTTCACCACCTGTTTTCGAGTCTAAACCGAAAAGGCAAACAGTTCTAAACAAAAATGTTAGAAATGTATTTGGCAGTTTTCAGAAAAATTTACCAAACTTGCTGACTCACGGTTTGCATGAAATGACGTTTCTTTAGGTAGCAGAATATCCTTAAACGTTTGGATAATGACAAATTCTATTAACATAGAAACACTCAAACACCCAATAAAGAGAGTTCTGAAAACAATACTTTCATGCACTTCCACACCAATCCATCAGTGAGTGGGACGCATTTACTGCTTACAGTGTCCTAACTGCATCATTGCCCTTGATTTATGAAGAAAAAAGTAAAAATACTTTTTGTTGGGATTTAGGGATTGCGACGCTGCAAGCGTATCTTTTTAAAGTCTGAACAATAAGTTCACACTATCTTGAATAAATATGAGAACAAAAAAAAAACATGAATTGAGAAATCAGATTAACTACTGAAAACGCCGAGAAATTCAATATAAAATGTTGAGCTACCTTCGTGAAATTGGAGCGCGCCAGTATTTGAAAAGCTTTACTAGAGAGGGTCTGCATTGCACCAATTGTATACAGCAAAGTGCAACTTGCTCTCATGACCGATTGAGCTACTTATACTGTATGAGTTGCCTGCTCCCAAACACTTGATTGTCTGGCATGCAACAACTCGCTCTAGATTTAAATCACTTCCATCAAGGCCTTCTGTAAAACAGATTCTTAATAACGCAGAGTCTCCTGCTTGACACATGATCATTGCTTTAAGAGTGCAGTGGAAAAACTTTTCAGTAATACATACAATATGTTGCTATTATCTTTTCTGCACCAGTTTGAAGCTGAAGATAAAAAACAAAGTTTGCAATTAAGCAAATAATTCACGTGTTAATACCTTTGGCCATAATGTATGAGATCTAGTTAAAGCCACGTGCATTTTTTCGTCCAAATGATTTTGACTTGAATAATGCCGTTTGGTCATTGATTAATCACCAACATCAGGCTATGTGAGAGAAGAATAAGAGAGATGAAAAAACACAGTGATGGATAAGTAAAATGTGTGAGAGTCTGGAAAAACAGTGTTTACGATGCAAAGAATTTTCAAGTAGTTGTTCCATTTTTGCTGTGGTAAAGGCTTTTCAGATCACATTGCCTCACTTTGAAATTGTATAAAGGGTTGTCTAAAATGATGCATCTATAGTGGATGCAACCATTCGCTTTAGGAATTGGCATTTCATAACTCGTGATCGTTTTCGGTACCTGCAACCTGGTTTGTGTCAACCTGTCATTTGCGCTTAGGGAATTCGCGTGTGTGCTCACGTACAGATCGGGTGCGCTGACCACCAGTCGTACTTTTATGCAGCGCTGTGGTATGGAGACCACGTGTCTCTGAGTTGTTCGTTCTGCCTCGTAGGCGGTACACATTTTGCTTTTCTGTTGCCGTGCCATCGTCGAAGTATTTTCTTCTGCTGCTAATCAGAAAACTTTGGTAAATAAAGATTTGTGCACTAGGAAATCTGTGAAAAATGTCAGGTGGCTAAGTCGAGAGACAGAAAAGCGCTCATATAACGACCAGGCTGCCTCGCTGTTTGTGGCGTTTGGGAAAACCAGCAATTCTGTATGGATGCCACGACAACCTTTCTCACAGGGTAAACTCTACGCTGGCAACCCAAACCTCTGCATTGGTTCCCAGAGCGAGAATGCTACACATCCATTTTTGATAAAGTAGCATGTAGTGTTGAAAGGAAAACTTTGCAATTTTTTTCATAGGCTTGTCTTGCAGACATGTGAGTTTTGTGTGGTGTAAGTTTTTCTCGTACACCGCCATTTTGTGAGCACAGCTCAATACTTTACAATGTTCTCGATCCAAGATCCTTGGCGCTGAATCACTGTGACTACTTGCACATTGAAGTTTTAGTGACCCTGTCCAACAATTAATTGGGAATTCTCCTGGTCTCAGTGTGAATGTTCTTCTTAAACGCATCAATAGTTTTGGGATTGTTAGCAGAGACCATGTCTTTCAGCTATCCCCACGAAAAATAATCAAAAGTTGTAGGTCTGGAAAATGTGCAGGCCAAGGGTGGTTCGTACGCCGGGAGATGAGCCTGTCTCCAGGGACGTAACGGCGGAGGTATTTGAGTGAAGTTCTGGAGCAATGTGGTGTTGCTCCGTCCTGCTAATAAATCACAGTATTCATCTCCACTCCTCACTTCCGTCTCGGTGCCGGGATGAAGTTTCTGCTCTTTAGTTCAATGTTTCGCTCTGTGTTCACAGTTACCGGACGTCCATCAGCATCCTCGAAACGGTATGGCCCGATAACGCAATTACGAAACAACGCGCACCAAACAGTCAGTTTCTCCACGTTAACCGGTCGATACCAGAAACACATATTCTATTAGTTCACGTAACACTGAAGTGGAAATTCGCTTCCAAACTGAAAAAAAGGACTCTACAATCTTGATCCTTTCCTGCACGGAATACTTTGCTGGTTGAAGCTGGGAAATAAACTTTGGAGCCCTACCTACAATGAACCTGGAAAACAGAAGCCTGAGCTAATTTGATATTAACTGATAACGATAATGACATGGCTGCATCGTTTCGGAGCACCCTGTATGGGCAAAAATCCCTAAATTTCTCTTTTTCCTATATGCGCATGTAATATTTTCCAAGTCCCATAATATTTCTCCTTTCCCTGTGTTGCATTTCATTAAAACAATTTTAACTGTGTGAATGGAAGTAGCAGAAAGTCGTATTTTGAAATAAACCTAAAAAACGTGACATTTCATTCATTCATTTACTTTTCCTCATGGGAGGGTCACAGGGGGAGTAGTACCAGGAGGACTCGAAAAACCTCACGGTTTTCAGCAATCTCTGGTGATTCTGCTGGCTTCCCACCAAGACGGGACCAAGCAAGATGGTAGATGTGGTCACTCCATCTGGTCCTTGATCGATATCTGGAGCGCTTTCCCTTGGATGTAGCCAACAGGACTCGCTTTGCAAAGGGTATTCTGGTGATGTGGCCGAATCATCGTATCTGAGATCTCTCTCATATCTCTATTCGTGGTATAAATGACTCGACATTCAGAGCTTTATGAATTTCACAGATGTGCGCTTTGTCGCAAAGTGCCACGCCGTGAACACTTCGTAAAAATCCCCTTTCTGCCGCTTGTACTTGAGATCGCACTCTTTCAGTCATTACCCAAGATTGATATGATAAGCGCAGGTGAGTATCGGATCAAAACAAATATCGATTTCAAAATTGACGTTGTTGTGGTGGGTTTGAAAGCTCCGGTTTTGTGACTACGGAACGACACTGCGTTTGCTTTACTAAATCGTATATCATCATCCTTACTTTCCCTTCCGTCACTCGTGAATACCACCCGAAGATACTTAAACTTCTCGATCTGCTACAGTGTAGTGTATTGCCGATTACTTGAAGGGTACAGTACACTGACTTGAGTGTCTAGTCTAGAGAGACATAATATCTCAGTCTTTTGAGCGCTAATTTTCATTCCCGCTTGGTCGCACGCAGCTGCAAACCGATCAAGTACACGTTGAAGGCACTGTGAAAGAGGACGAAAGTACTACCAAATCGTTCCCAAAAAGCAGACGGTTGATCCTGCAGACCCCAACAGTGACACCATCGTCGACTTAGCTGTGACTGTCTATCCCAGCGGTTCTTAACTTTTGGCTACCACGCCTCCTTCATTTCAAGTCCCCCTGACTTCAAATAAGCAAATTGGACGGAACGCTTTCCCGTTCAAAAACTTTCCATGTTGTTGAGGGCTCGCGCCCCCTGGAAATTTATTGACGCCCCCGGGGAGGTATGCCCCTCGATTCAGAACCACTGTTCATATAGACAATGAAGAGGAGTGGTGACAGCACACGTCGGAGTCCAACATCCACGCTGAAGGGTCGTGATTTAACTCCGTCGACACGGGAACAAACATCTGAACAGGAATACAATGACTTAACGGGCAAGAACAGACGGCCGCCAACGCTATACTCCAGCAACACTTCCCAACATTTTTCCTGAGGATCCGGCTGTAGGCTTTGCCGATATCGACACTGCATACCTGGACATCTTTGACATACAACATTCCATTTTTGAAAAACTTGTTTTCTCCTGCCGAATTCCATTTACAAACACTGTTGCACTTTCACCAATTCTTGCCATTACCACTATTGCATTGCAAACTCTGACAATGCAATATGAATTGCAGAAACGTATTCTGTTATAAGTAATATTGCTGTAATGTTTTTTATGTGGAAAAATGATTTCCAAAACGGTCGTGTTAATAAAAGATTTCAGGGTTTATTGCTTGGTGCCTTGCTCCACGTTGAATGGCCATTCTATATTCTTAAGGCACTTTTTATGAAATGTTTGATTTCAAAAAACACTTTCTAGGTACTTCACTTTAAAAATGTTTAAAATGTGAGAGTACTACCACTGATAATAGCAATGGATTATGTTTTAATGCACATATAACACGAACAACTTACTTTATGATTACTTTGGATTAAACTTTTAGCCATTGCTTCTGTTGCTTGATGTGAGATGCCGCAGTTCAACAATCTTAGCCGCTTCACTTTGTTCAGTGCTTTGATCAAAGAAAACATACCTTTATCGCCGATGTTGTTACTCCCCAAATCAAGTGTTTTGATCTGCAAATTAAAAAAAATGCGCGGGCAGTTGAAATGCAAGAAAACGATTTAATTATAGAGCTACAACAACGTAAATATTGGACTCAATAGCTCCACAGAGGTAAATGATATATGATTTACGGTTGAGTTTCGCCCAGAGATTTGCGAGGCGGATCCTGGCACTTGAGTTTACAAGCTACAGTTGCGACGTTAAAAATTATATGTGTGTGATTATTTAATTTATGTTGCAGTGTAACGTAAATGGAAGCATACTCATTGTTCCGTCTTAGCAACTTTTTACAAATCTAAAGTAAGTCTTATTTACAAACATGTTGGTTCGGGAGACACAAGAATTAAAAAAGATTTGCAATACTTACATGCATCACAAATTCCTGCATACATATCGTGGTGTACTGGAAATAGGTCAAAGTGCTAACAAGTGCAAATCATAAAGCCATACTTTTACAAGGCTTGTTATAACTAAGCTTGGAAAATGCACATATGTAGCGTCTTTGCAAGCATTTTGAGTTGTTACAGCTCGCAAGTGAACATGCCATGTGGTAACCGTAAAGAACATGCACAAGCGTTACACCAATCAAGCAGCAAAAATTTGGAAATCAGCGAATGCACAAATAACGCAAAATAAACACTTGCCATATCACAACTGTGTGCGATATATTTGTACTTTAGTGCTGCCGGGATGGATTCTTTCCTCATGCCGTTCTGGTTAATCAAACCCGTGAGACTTGCTTGCGTTGAAAAACAGCTTACCCCGAATGAAGACTCGGACAACTTGTTGGCAAACTTTTCTAGCTCAACATTAGATATTTTGCAATTGAATAATCTGACGTCTTGTTCAATGTGATGCAGAGCGTCGACAATTGCGAGAAAACCTTCATCTCCGAAATAATTGCTTCCGATGTTTAAAGCACGAATCTGTTCAAAAAGCAAATTTGACAACCAATTTTTGTAATAAGCTGTTAAACGACTTTGCAGAAAAAGAACACCATTCGTTTAATTTACCGAGTGTCCTGATTTAACCAGTTTGTCCGCGAATTTTCTGATACCATTGCTAGATATTCCACAATTCCACACCCAAATATTTTTTAGTATTCCCAGGTTTCCAGTAATTGCTAAGAACCCTGCGTCTCCAATTTTGTTGCAGCTGAAGTCGATAGTCTGAATCTGTTCCAGAAAATAAGTGTGACAGTCGTCACATATCGGCAGAGTTCGGAAAAACATCCCCAATGCAAACAAATATGAAGCGTCGCGAAGAAAGGCGAAACACAAAGCCTAGGAGTCAAACTACCGCTGGCGCTGAAGCTATGGGAGCGTTTCTTTGGCTATCTTCTTCGTCCGAAACCCCAGTGGCTCTGAGTAACGTGGCTGCCTGTGCCGTAGCAGCCCAACTCTGCGCCCCGATAATGGTGATTTCTTGAAAAAAAAATTTCGACTTTATGGCACATCCCGAGGTCGAATGGCCTTCACAACAAAATATCCTTATTTTTATTTTTTCTTATTTCACTATTTTTTAGCTCCACCTGCGGACACAATTTCGGCAAAACCGTCGCCAGAAAGTTTTCAGTTGGGTGTTTCATGTTTGTGCAAGGGGGCCAGGCATTCTGAAATTTTACATTTAATTCACAACACAGCATTTGCAAATTGTGCGAATTAATTATGAAATTATGTATCAAATATTTTCCCGAAAATCAACAATAGGCTGGTATAGTTTGCAAAATTTTTGAAAGAGCTTAACCAAAAGAATTGTGTCTTAATCAATGTCTATTAATTAACGATGATTATGTAGTAATGTTGTGGTGAAATGCAAATATTAACAAAATTTGCAGGAAATCAGAATCAAGTCTATCGTTCAGTCATGAAAACACTGTACGAAGGAACAAATCTGAGGGCGGTCAAAGTAGTGCACCGCGATGAACGTTTTCTTTCATTAGCGCAAATTAATAAACTTTACCAAGAGCTTGAGTTAATTTTGCTTAATGCGGCCCTTGATCAAAATTGTTCTATACGCAAAATTCAACATTCTTAACACCAATGGCCAAGTTGGGGTTTCAAAATGAAACGATTTGCGTAAATGAGACTCGAAATAACTACAAGGCCGTCCAGAAAATCTACTTTAAAAATTGTATTAACCAAACAACATTAATTTAGGTGCTTCTGTGTGATTGCTTTAAATATACATATTAAGATTTGCGATTACTGCAACGCAAATTTATACCAATTATAGTGGAGGGTAAATCACAAAGGCTCATTTTTGAGATCCGCGCGCGTGTGTAAAACGACCTCTCCAAGAGAGCACAGAGTTGTAAGTCGGGCCAGACTTTTCGGGTTGGTCCGGGTTTCGGTTCGGGTTCATGTTTGTCAAAATGTTTCGGGCCGATTTCGAACCTGCTTATAAAATTTTTTTGCAACGACAGTTTTGTTGCTCGTTACTGTTGAAGCAATCGAGTTGATTAAATCTTCAATAAAAATCATTAGTTGTGAATTATCTAGTCATGTTTACATTGATACGTCACCAGGACCCCACAGTTGCGCATATCTTGAGTCACTTGGTAAATTTGGGTTTCGGGTCTAAATCGAGCTTCAAAAATAAATGTCGGGTTCGGGCTAGATTTGGGCTTGAAAATGAGGTCCGTTTATACCTCTGAGAGTGAGAGAGCATAATCGCTAGAAGAAATTCCAAAGTAAACTTGCACACAGGTTAGGGTCATTGATTTGTTCAGTGATCTAAGACCACATTTCGCATCACATTTTTATTCACAGGGAAAGCTGAGGCTAAAGCATTGGGGCTACGTTTGGCTGTAGGTTCTGCCAGAGCAGCGACATCCTTTCTATCTGACTATGGGTTCATCGTACCTAGGCTGATGTTCTTGCATGGATGAAAAGCTCAGACAGCCCTTGAAAGAGACTACTTGAATCACAGCTTGAGCCTGTCAGGCGTAACTAATTGTTCCGTGCCAGAGTAGACCTGGGTATAATGATGACTAAAGTGCCGTCAAGTTTCCTAAAAACTGTAAAACTCCCATACTACAGTCACATCAGCGATTTCCGTTTCGCATCATGCGTAGGACTCTGGATTTTGAGATTCAAACGAACAAAAAGTTGAGGTTTTACGTTGAGATTCAAATGAACGCAAAATGATGCATACACAAAGATTTGAAATGATGTTGCTACATCAAATTTCGACGTCCACCAGCTTACCTTGCTATACCTTTCTGTCGAAATTTTTTTAAATGGCTCCATGCCCCAGCTGCGCAGCGAGCAATTGTTCATGCTTAGTCCCTGCATCAATGGCAAGCATTGTATAATGCTTGCAAGTTCATCTTCTTTTAACCAAGCATTGACAATCGAAAAGAATGGTATCTGTTGTCGAACAATTGCGGCGAAAGTCAATATTTTCTAAATAGTGTAATTATCATTCATACAAAAATAACTAAATGTTGATGTTTGACATTGTCGGCAAGGAAAGAATACTTGCATCAAAAATGGCAAAAGATAAACTCTCGGTGCACCGTGTTTTAAGCAAAGTTTCTGAAAATTTCATAAAATACACATTTTCGAAAAAAGCAGCATTCATCTTCGAAAAGACAGGTGAACATCTTCAACAATTCTATAAAATATTAACTTTTGCTAAGAAACAATTTCGCACAACAACTGGACGAAAAAGTATTTACAGTTCAAGCAGCAAATTGCTAGGCGTACAACTTCCAAATGACTAAAAATTGATCTTCTCACATGGGAAGAAAATATAGCCACGTCTGTAAGTTGAAAATACCGCTGCAAATACAGAAATCTAACAAACGATTCCGCTTTATCGTTACTCCGACTAGAAACAGTTTCAAAGGTTTCACCACAAGTAATACAATGCGATTTATTTAGTTTAATTGATATAGCAAACCTTGATCTTCAGAAGCGCAACTTCTTCACAGAACATTTTCAAAGCATCCATGGCAAAAATGCAATTCCTTACTTCCAATGCAAAAGGTTTTTGAGAAGACCGAATGATGAAAAAAAGATTTGTGAGATCGTTGCGAAGGACTGTCCCAGAAAGAACAACGTGGTCAGGAAATACTTCCGCGATTTCCCGGGCAAGTTTTTCGTCATTGGTTTCATGGATCCAGCTACAGATTTTTAGCATCTCAAAATCGACCGAAGTGTTTTGAGAGGTTGTGGCTTCTTTTGAAATACTTCGATGGGGAACAGCAGAGACAGCAAAACTTTGAAGCTTTTTTCGTTTCTCTTCCCATTCATTCTTGGAAGGAGAAGCCAAGATATTTTTCACAAGGGAATGGGTTTGAAAATCACACAGCCCATACGAAAACTTTCCAACAATCTCCCAGCGATCATCAAAGAAATGTTTCATGGCTCGATCAAATTCTATGTCAGAAGCAATCATCATCAAGTACACAGCTGCAAAAAATTCTTGCCAAATGAGATGCGAAAAACACGTTAGTATGTGTCTATCTAATATCTTTAAATGAATGTTGGCACGTTTTGTGACAGAAACTTTTAAAAATGAATCTGCTGTTTGCTCATCAAGCTTTGCCTTTTTTAAGTCGTCGTATGCAAACACCACTTTGCCATTCCGAATGCCTTCAAATGCCAATTCAGCAAGTTTTTCCAGGCCACTTTCATCACTTCTAAAATGACCAGTACATAGATATGTTTCACAAGCTGAGGAAAGGAGCTGGGTGATGCGCAAACTTTTCACGTCAGCATTCCAATTTTCTAGCAAGTAATCCAGAGTCAAAAGGAAATAAATTGGAACACAGCAGTACGATGAAATATCAGGGTTTTTATGAAAAAAATCTTTGATTTCATCATATTTATCACCACAAATTTCTTGGCCAAGTTTATCTTGTCCACTTTGCTCCAAACCCAATATTTGGACAACAAACTTTGGCTTGTAGTCTGGGTGTAGTTGGAGTAATCGATTTGGTCTGGAGGTGATAATGATTCGGGCGTATGGCAGCAAGTTTCCGCTGATCAAATTGCGTAAAAGATGAAGAGGATGAGCTTTGTCATAAAGATTTACACTGTGGATTTTTGACTCCGAGCCATCTGCACTTACCTCATCGAAGCCGTCAAGAACAATTAGCACGTTGCGGTCGCTGTAAATTTTTTCCAGCCAGTGCAAATCAGACTCTAAAGAGTGTTTCCACTCTGGAAAAGTTGATGACATAAGAAACTCAAAGAGATTCATGTGTTTAGAAAAGTTGACATTTCTAAGAAATATGCAAAACACCACAGTTGCGTTGGGCAGTAAGTTTCCATCAATAATTTGGTTCAACAACCTCTTGATGTAAGTGGTTTTTCCTGTACCAGGGTTTCCAACAACTGCTATGACGTTTCCGTTGCTGTCTATGAAATCGATTATTTCGTCTGAGGTTTTACAATTAGGAGGATATTTCATCGCAAGCTCTTTAGGATAAACAAATAACTGGTTTTCCTTTATGTAACGTGCTTGCCGCTCAAACGGTTCCAAAAGGTCTCTTCTTCGTAGGTCACATCCTTCGATCGGGGTTTCATTCTCGACTTGGTGAGAATACGTGGCGATAAGGAGGTCTACGGGAGCAACACTTACGTTGAGACCCACCGAGCATGTATATCGACAATTCCTTTGCGCCCGCTGTTTTGTCATCGTTTGAAAATCTGTAACGCAAAAAAGAACAATTAAAAGTACGTGCATGTTGAAGCTCTGCAAAACCAGTACGAAAAACCGTTCTTCGGACGAATTTGTGAGACAATTTCGGCCTTTTAAAACATCTTGCAAACACTGGTGGTTAAATTTATTTTTTGTTTCAAGACAATCAGGCACAAGTTGAAACGCAATGCGCCTGAAGACATGAGTTCGTTAGTCGCCACACCTTGTGGTAGCACATACATGCAGGAATATGGTGCATGTGATGATGTGGAGTAGACGGGAAAATATTTGGTGCTAATGTTTTTATTATAACTTTTTTTATTATTCCGAGGGCATACCAGCGATTCTGAAAAAAGCAGCGAAAGCGCTCGGTGGTACAGTCTTTGCGATCTTAAATCAAACCGTAACTTCTGGTTTGAGAGCCTTTGCTTCAGATCAGGTGTTTTGCAAGATGGTTTTAATAGTTTTCGGAACTTATCCAAAAATAGTTTTAAATCAGCAAACGTTTGATTGTAAATTCCGAAAATTTTTTTGCAATTTGAAGCCCGTGGGATCATTTTCAAAACTTCTGTTTTAGGACAAAACGAAAAAATTATCGGTTAGATCGTTATACTTCAATGCGGTGGGTGACAACAACAACAACAACAATTTTATTTTTTTTGGCCTTAGCGCAAGTACACTTGTCAATACAGACACAGTAAGGCCTGGAGGCGGCGAAAAGACACTTCGGTCACCCCGTCTGCCGCCACCCAATCACTTGTTATCAAAGACCCTAAACGAACGCGCTCGCTAGCCCTGCGCCAACCAGCAGAAGCGAAAGCAAAGATCAGAACATTGTTTTAACCTTACTCAATCATACTTGTGCAATCCAAAGATGAGCAAGACCAAGAAATAACGGATACGATCCACATGCAAGATAGGTTTCAAGCAAACGTTGCTCTGTAACATCACTAAATTATAAATCCATGGATTGCAGCAATCATCTGTTTATATAGTGGCAAATTAAATGATTGGCGTATTTTTTTTAAACAGCAGTAAAGGTTTTGATTTGATATCCGGTTGAACTTCTTGCCAGATCTTTGGGCCCCAATAAACTATTGATTTTTTCCCGGTTTCCGTTCTGATTTTCGGTAATACATAGTTGCTTTTATTGGAGTGTCTGGTGTTATAATTGTGTGTCCAATTTACTCGTTCAAAATATTTTGAAATATAGTCCGGCAAGTGCATATTGTTTTCTATGTTATGCATGACTTTAGCGATTTCCAATTTGAAAACATCGTTTAGCGTCAACAGGTTTAATTTGTGGAACAACGACATTGAAGAAGCTTTATTATGACTAAACATCATAATACGTACCATACGCTTCTGAAGTTTGATTAAAAGATCTAAGTCAGATTAGCAGCACATCCCCAACTGGTTATACAGTATTGAATATGCGGATAAAGTAATGCAAAATACAGTTTTTTAGCCATTTGTGAGTTGGAATATTTTCTGATCTGGGACAACGCTCAACAACCATTCGATAACTTACGGGAAACGTGTGCAATATGTTGCTTCCAAGTTAAGGAATCATCTAACATCACCCCTAAATACCTGATACACTCTTTTTG
>JGI24022J15233_10001838_pt1 | contig 18750 bp, 14 predicted proteins | sample Ectturendosymbi2_FD_15233 | JGI IMG/M metagenome (IMG submission 15233) | reverse complement strand
AATGCGGGTCAATGATCTCTTGAGGATGGAGTTGATGGCTGAGTGCCTTGGGAAGCGGCCTGCTTTTTTAGTACAGGAGAGGCCATGGAGCCCCAGCTCGTCAACAACTTTGCCACAGTCACAGTGGCATCTTAAGCTTTCAAGGATTTTGGCACCAGTTCGGAGGGTGATTGCAATACAGAGCTCATCGGGACTGAGCAAGTTTCCAACACTGGCGATTGGGAACGCTTCTGACCAGGCGGCAGTGTGACTCTCTAGTCTCTTGTGCAGCAAGTAACCGACAGTGGTTCCAAGGGTTATTGGTGTTCAGCAGGGAATTGAGTGCATCCCTGTAGGCGAGGTCATCCCAGGCTGCTTGTGTTCCCTTTTCTAGTGGAGATGAATCATGGTGTTTGGTCCAGTCGTCAATCGCATTGTTTACATCCCCATAAGGGATGTCCAGGTTGAGAGAGGGAAGTAAACGGTTGACGAGGCCTTTACAGGCATGAGACGATGACAGGAAACAAGGCAGGGATAGGTCTGCCGTGGACCGGAGGCCCAGGCCTGCATGTCTGATTGGAAGGGATGCTTGTGACCAGTTTTCTTTTCCAAAAGACACATTGCATATTTTTTCCATGTTGGTTTTTGTGCATGCCTATTGTTTTATACAGGGGGTGGGGGGAGTAACTATAGAGGTAGATAGGAGGGAAAATAAGGGCATCAGCGATAGGAGGAAAATAAGGGCAATACAGAATGTGACAACCATATAAAATGAAAATCAACAGGAAGTTTGGCAAGATAGCAGGACTTTTTTATATTTTTTGCCAAAAAAATAAGGCGAAGATGATTTCAAATTTTCCGGAATGTTAGACCAAATTTTCGGACCAATATACTTTGAAGAAAGCTAACCCAGAGATGTTTTCATTCTTGGTAAATAATATTTTTTTAGAAAAGCAAGTCTTGTTTGATATTTATGGACTGATGCAATCTCAGCAAAGTAGTTATCGAAGTGATTAGGTAATCCACCATTATAAAAGAAGTACATGAATCTGGCAACTGACAATTGAAGTAAATCAGTTATTTTTAAAATTTTATGCTTGGAATAGATTGCAGATAGAGCAGGGGTGTATATTTACTATCTCAGGCCGCATGAATTGTGCATTAGCACTGGCGGGCCGCAAAATCAATTAACTTTATCAATTCTATATTTAGTTATGAGGAAGAGTGACATCTCTTGACCAACTTAGTAAAGACTTTCTGCTTTGCAAAAATACTATTTGCCCACAATGAAAACATTCCTGGGTCAGCATTCTTTAAAGAATATTGGTCCTGAAATGTGGTCTAATAATCAATTTGTGATATTTTATGTTATTACTTTTCCTCTTGCTGCATTCATATTATTTCTTGATTTGAGTCACAAAAAAGCATGAATAAAAACCATTACCATTACTACCTGCTTAAACAAGAATGGGAATATGTCTGACACATCAAATTACAGACCAGTGGCAGTGGCCACAGTGGTGTCAAAGCTACTTGAGCACTTCATATTATCTAGCATCTCTCCCTTCCTTGGTACCACAGACAATCAGTTTGGTTTTAAGGCTGGTTATAGTACTGATCAATGTAAATTTTTGTTGAAGCAAACTGCTTCATACTTTGTAGCCCATGGTTCATCTGTGCATGCTGTTTTTAGATGCTTCGAAAGCATTCGATCGATTTCTACACATGAAATTATTTGAGAAACTAGTTGAAAGAAAGGTGCCAATGTGATTTGTGCACCTACTAAAACATTGTTTTGGTACAAGGAACAAACGATGCAAATAAAATGGGGCAAACATTTTTCTGAACCGTTGTGTCTAATGGGGTTAGACAAGGGGGAGTACTAGGTCCATATTTCTTTGCTGTTTATTTAGATGATTTGTCCAATGAACTAAACAACATTAAAGCCATTAAAGCAGGGTGTTATATTGGTGAAGTCTTATCAAATCACTTGATGTTTGCTGATGATATTTGTGTGTTTTGTCCAAGTGTATGTTGGTTGCAAAGGATACTAGATGTGTGCCAAGCGAATGCAGAATTGCATGGGATTATTTGCAACTGCAACAAAACTGTTTGTATGACGTTTAAGGCTAAGAGTGCAAAAACCAGAGCCACTCCATTATTGAATATGTATACGTAAAATCTGTTGACCAATACAAATATCTGGGGATTGTATTGGATACTGAGCTCTTAGATGACAAAGACGTTCAGAGATGACTGCGATATCAATATTGTGCAGCAAACAAGCTGCGAGCCCCCTTTTCCCAATGTTCAAATCCAGTTAAAAATGTACTTTTTCGTGCCTTTTGTATGCCCATGTATGCTTCACAATTATGGTGTAATTTCAGGAAGTCATGCATGCAGAGATTGTGTGTGGCATATAATCTTGGATGCAAAGCTCTATACAACCTGCCCTGCAGAGCGAGTGTTAGTAGCCACCAGGTTCAATGTAACATTCCTACCTTTGAGGCTCTGTCATGAAAATACACGTATCTGTTTCTCGAAAGATGCAGAAAATCTAACAACATATGGTTACAGGCTTTGATACAGTCAGATTGTTTGTATTCATCCCTATTCTTTGAACACTATAATCGCATTTTTCTCTGTGAATGAGTGTTCGAACTTTGCTGTATCTGTTTGATTGATGGCGTGTCATGCCACTATGCTTTCGCATTTTACCTAGACTTGACCAATTTAGGAACTGGCGCCCTACTCCACAGTAGTTTTGTAACAAGTGCTATGTGTTAGCTAACTTTAAAGTTAAGAATGTGTCTGCAACCCTATGGTTCTGTCTTCAATGCAGTTGCAAAAAGTGTCTGTAACCCTGTGATTCCGCCAGCTGCTGTTTGGTCTGTTTTTATCAACCTGCGTTCTGCAGAGTGTGTGTGTGTTCATACTATGGACTTTGTGTCTGCTCACAAACAAATAAATTAAATTAAAATAAATTGAATTAAATTAAAAACAGGGAGCTTCGTTTTGACACGATGTTGCACTCTAACTTGGGTAACGTAAATTCTGATGTGGGCCATATCAAGTGTTCACACAACAGGCCACATTTGACCCACAGGCCGCCGGTTCCCCACCCCTGGCCCTGGGATAAGGTGATGGTAATAATTTAATATTGCATTTTTTGTGACTCAAATAATGAAATGACACAAATGCAACAAGAGGAAAAAGAATGACATCAAGCAGCAGAAATTAATTGCATGCTGATAAGAATGAGAATATAAAAACATCAAAAACTTTAGGTTTTGCAAATTGGTGGGTTCAAACATATTTGAATTACAAACTACAGAGGGTTGCTGAAAACAGCCCTATTGCTAGCAAACATTAGGTTTTAATTAAAGATGTACAAAATGTATCAAATCAACATCAAATAAGATAAAACAGAGGAAAAGCATGCCTATGTACAACGGGTTGAGTTTGAGCAACTGGAAAGGTAAAGGATAATGATGGATGAGTTGCTAAATATTTTAGCCTGCAGAATAGTCATTATTAGGGCAACCAATTTTTTGATCTAAAAACTTGAAATTTTGACTTAATAATTTACAAATTTTGACTTCATTTTGACCTATAAATTTTCTGCGTTTGCAACTCAAAGTAATTCAGCTTTAGGTGTTGAGGTTAACCCAGAAGCATATTCATGCACTCTATGCTTCGAAATTTTAAAATATTTGGTTGTTTAACTTTGGGTATAATATATTTATAAGTCCATCATAAATAACTACAGAGTCAAACCTGAGAACATCATGAAGTCGAAACGTCATATGCAAAATGGATTGAGCATTTGCCAAACCAAGTACAGTAAGACCACGTTTCTTGCCTTACCATGCATAACCTCCGTACTATTTAGTCGTCCAGTAGTGGGCAAAACAGCATTATTACGCCAGAGGTCACAACAAACCCACTATTATTACAGAATTGCAACTAAATTTGCAAAAGCATATAAATATCTGTTGTTGTAGTTTCAATAAAGTATCGATGAAGAGAAAAACCTGTGCTGCAAGAAAATTTTGGCCTAACAATAAAGTTTGACCAAATGATAAATTTTGACTTTTTTTTTGACCTATTAACTGGGGATTTCCTTATGGCATGAGCATTAAATTTGTTTTGTGGACGTTTCATAAACTTCAGAAACTGCAGAAAAATTTTGACTTTATTGACTTCTGGTTACCTTAGTGATTATGCATTTTGCAAAGACATGTTGTGATGGTGACTACTGTAAAGCCGAAGAATCTTCTGAGATCTGTGAATTAACTCTCGTTCATACATGGTATCCAAACCTGGTGACAAAATCGCCACACTTAAATATTAAGTGTATTAAGTTGTCGTCACAAGACATACTGTATCAGTATGTACTGCATCACTTACACATTACAGCAATGTCCTTTCATCACCTTACCACTTGCCATAAAAAGCATCTGTTACATCAGTGTTGTTGTTGTCATGTCATCATGATTAAACAAAACAAAAGTGAAGTCTGCTCTAGGTTAAGCTTCATTTACCATTTTAGTATCACACTATGCATATCATGACATAGTGTCAACACATTGTTTACACAAACGGGGTGGCTGTTCACTAGGAATGATAGATTTCAAACTAGGACCGAAAGAACTATTCAGTCACAAAAAGCATGTGCAAGTATTTTCTAGCACATGGGTAGAGAACCTATTTGCTATCACACCACAGGCTGCATGATTTGTGCATTGAATCATTGTTGTTGGCGGACTGTAAAATCAATCCATTTTATCTTAAAATTTTCCCTTTATCAAACTATGAGGAAGAGTGTCTTCTCTTGACTTACTATCCAAGTACCTGCTTATCATGGAGCTTCCTTTTGACGTGACGTTGTACTCTAACTTGTGTAATGAAAATTCTAATGCAGGCCATGTCAAATGTTCACACAGGCCACACTTGGCCTGCGGTTTGCAGGTTCCCCACCCTTGCTTTGGCATAGTACATTTTGCAATGGCATGCTTTGTCTGACAATGTATTGGTGCTATGTGTTCTTTTTTTCTCATGTTGTCTTTTTTCACTTGATCCTGGATAAAAAATGGATGTGATCACATGGTTGTATGATCTAACAATATTAGCAACTTTTACATACAGTGTGGTCTGCTCCAAAATGATTTAGGTTGTCAATGGGTCTGTTATGAATGTGTACTGTTATGAACATGGTCTGTCACGAACTGGTCTGTTATGAAGAGGTCTGTTACAAACGTGGTCTGAACTTCCAGTGGTCTGTTATGAACAGGTCTGTTTTAAATGGACACCATTGTTTTTAGGGAAGGGTCATAAAAAACTTGACAAATTTGTTAAACTTTGTTAAAACAAACATAATCCAAATGTTTAATACCTTGTTAGAATGTCAATTCTTTTCGAATGTAATGGTGCAGTCAAAGGTTGATAATTGCGGCATTGATTTAATCATGCAACTTCTTTAATCACCCTGCTTGCAAGACAATTGTGTTGAACTTAAGTTGTTCATCTGTGCATGTTTGGAGAATCAAAAAGAAGCAACAGTGCATCTTGTTAGGTCTTCAAAAATGGGTTCCCACATGATTTACTTTGTGGTCCATTTATGCGACTGCCTAATAATTGTCTCTTCAACAGATATGCAACGTGAGAATTTGAAAATTATGGAATAGCTTAGCCTGCACACTAGTCTAGCTTAAGAGTACAATGGCTACTAAATATGGATACAATGCTTTTTTCATATTGAGAAGAATGTAAGTTACCAATAGTTTAATCCAAAAGTGTTGTGGCATATTAGATTTTGATACCTACAGATTATTGCATAGTGAAAAGTTTTTTAAAAACAGATTTTAAAAAGGAATGCTGTGGGCTCGTGCAGAATCAAGTATCATGATGTTTCATCAAGATGCATATCAAAATCTTATTTATCAGCTGTTTTTTGCTCGAAGTAGCCCTTGTTTTAAAGAGCTTTAAATTATTACATCTTAATTTGTTATAAGCTGCATGGTGGTCTGGTAGCTTTTGATCATATTCTTTTAATAATGCAATTGCTTGATTTTTATAGATTTTTATCAATTGTGCAGACAGTAAGGTACATTCATTATAGGTTCCTAAGTTATTTTTAAAATGCAGTTACGGATTGCTTTGAAAATTAGATGAATTTTTTTGTTATCAATAATAGTTTCTTCAGCTTTTTATGTGGGAGAAGATTGTTTAGCCAGGTCAAAGTGATGCCTAAAACTGCTGGAGTTATTGTTATTGGTTAGTCTTGCATTTATATATTTTATCATTATTGTACTATAGCTTTAAGAATAAACTTTAACAATTTAGAAAAGAATACTTGTTGTGGGTTTAAAGTAATACTTGTTATAGTTTTATATTTGTTGCAGTTTTAACATTTGGCAATGCTTTTTCTTGTTAACTACAGTTTCAACATTTAATACTAGTTCTTACATTTTTATAATGTAATACTTAAACAAATAAAACACAGCACTTGTTATAGCTTTGAAAGTATACTGGTTACAGTTTTAACATAATATATGAATATTTATAAACATAATACTTTTTTTAGTGTGAAATTTGATGTTTTCACAGAAAATTTATATTGTGGTTGAATTTTTATGTTGAACTGAACACTATGTGGGTTTTGTATAGTCTTTTGAATATGATCATAATAGATTATCTATTGTAGGATTGGGATCACCACATATATACCTGTGTAATGAATTTTATACCTGGTGCATAATAAAAGTAAAGACACAAAAAAGAGACATTGTTTGTAGAGATAGACTGATATATTGGCCTGGCCAATATTTGGGTTTTACTGATATATCGATATCGACCAAATGGCCTGTATTATCGGCTTCAGTAGGTGTTGACAAAACACTGTTACATTCCTATTATATTCCTCACACATGTAGACAACTTGCACAAGAAAGCACAACAAACCAAGTCAAGACAGTTATATTGCAGCAGTGCTAGCAGGAGCGTCTTCATAAACAAGCAGACAGGATGAACCATGGAGCACACGTTGGCCGTCACAGCTGAAACAAAATTATCATCATTAATCAGATAAATTAAAAATCGTGGCAAAATATTGAAATTGCTGCAATTTGAAAAATTTCACCTCATAAATCCAGATTTTTGAAGTTTTTCAAAAAAAGGTAAGGCATAGAATACATTATTTTGATCATGAAGCAAAAAACAAGATTTAAAAATTTTGGAAATATCGGTATCGGCTATCAGTCCATAATTGGCCGATATATCAGCACTGGTATCAGCCCCAAGAAAGCCATATGGGTCGATCTCTAATTGATTGTTCATAATGACAGTAAAACACATCTTCTTTCAATGTAGCAGTTTCTATGTGACTAAGTGCAAAGGATGTCTTCTCAATAGAAAAAATATATACCTTGTAGCAACATTAAAGTTACTTTTTTAGGTGAGAAAATGCTTATTCCCATAGATGTCACCAAGATATTGAGCTACTAATGAATGATCTTATTGGAACTTTGTGTAAATTTATAATGCCTGCAAATGGGTAGATGCTTTCCTTATTGATGTATTTGAACCTTTGTTAGTACTCAAGTAGAACTCTTGACCTTTCCCCCCTAAAAAATGCAGTATGAAACACTCAGGTGGCATTTGTTAATTGTTTCATCATCAGTGTGCCTCGGAACATGCTTTGATTTGTTGTTTGTGCCTACTTCTGGATTGTTTGACTCATTGCTGATGTTTTTCTTACTTTTTGTGCATTAATCCAGAAAAGGTTTGGAGCTATACATGTAGAGGTTGTAGGTGAACTTTCTAACAACGTTTTTTATTACTTTGAGTATCTAACTTTGTCTTTACCTGCCATGGGGAATATGATTGATGAACATTGTTTTTTGATAAATAAGTTCACCTACAACTTCCACATGTATATCTCAAAACCTTTTGATGAACATTGTTTTTTGATAAATAAGGATGTCATAGTATGTTACACGTTCTATCAGCTTACTGGAATGCATCCATCTAATATGCAACTTTGAAAATATAATTAAACTTTTTGGTGAATTTGGATTAAAAATGTAATTGAAAAGGAGGTATGTCATTATTTCTTTAATGTCAACTGAAAGAAGATGATAGTCATAAAATTGTTTGTGTATAAAGGTGGGTTTGTGAGATAGCTTACATTTTAATCTTTAATTTATTAACATGTGTTGAAAGTTAGGTGCGCATTAAGATTTGAAAACAAGCTTCTTTATCCACTTACTATTACTTTTTTCAAATTCATAGAACTCCTTCATGAAAAACGTGCACTTTCTTTTATTTGTTACAGGAGATGAAATCCTGAAAGGCCAAACACAAGATACCAATTCTCATTATATGTGCCAAGCACTACATGCTGCTGGTGTCAGTGTGAAAAAGATTTCTGTAATCGGGGATGTTGCTAGTACCATATCATCAGAGGTTTGTATGATTTTTAGTGAAGCAATTAAAAGTAATCACAGCAATTTTAAGCGAAAATGAAGTTGGTTGTATCAACCATTTGCAGTGTAAAGTTGCTTTTCTTTTCAAGGTGCTTGCATTTTCATCAACTTATGATTTTGTTCTAACTTCTGGAGGGATTGGTCCAACACATGATGATCTTACCGTAGAAGGTGTGGCCCGTGCTTTTGATGAAAAAGTAGTTCCTCATCCATCTTTAGTGGAACTTTGTGAAAAGTAAGCTTAATTTTACTATTTGATGCTAATACAAATGAATTGATTTTTATGCTAAAAGCGTTTGTTGTGCAATTAAAGCTTTACAATGCGTTTGGTACATTTGTCATAAGGCTTAGTTGCACTTGCTCATGTGTTGTGTAATCCCGTTTTGCTTCAGGTTTTTGTTTTCATTTTTTCAAACAGGCATTTTGGAGAAAGTTTTCGACATTCACCTAAATTTAAATTGGCATGTGTTCCGCAATCTGCTGCCTTGCACTATGGCATAGACAAAGCGAAAGGAGAAAAATTCCTCTTTCCTTTGATTTCAGTAAAGAACGTCTACATATTTCCAGGTAATCAACATCGCTTCATTTGTATCTTTTTATGAAGCTTATGCGTAGTTGGTAACGCCAGAAGTCGTTTATTTGTAGGCATTCCTGTTTTGTTAAGGCGACTCATGGACAGCCTTGGACATCTTTTCAAAACAAATGGTATTGCACTGCATGCTTCATTGCAAAAGAAGCTGTTTTCATTGTCTAATACCTATCAACAGTTTTTGTTTTAATCTAGACACTTTCTATGTTGACAAACTTTTGGTGGATGCTTTTGAAACTGACATTGCAAGCGTTCTAACGTCATGTGTGGAAAAGTAAGAATGTTAGTATAGTAGCTGTTGATATTTGCAAGAGGTAATTTGTGCTTTTCAACTGCTGTTGGAAGAAACTTCTTTCTCATGTCGTGAAAGCATTTCGTAAGTCGCGGTATTTTCATCAATAGCGGTACGTAGTCAACTATGCCACAATACACCCTTTGAGATTATGAAACATAAAATGAGTTACAAATCGAATTCTTTCGGGCACATGCAAATATTTTTTCTATTATTTATCGTGCCATTGTACCATTTGCTGTTATTTATATCGTGCCATTATTTATCGCGCCACATTTTGCATGTGCGGAACACATAAAAACTGACACTATCAAATATTTTGGTGTTATAATTGATAAAACTTTCATGGAAACCGCAAATCAGTAGCCTATGTGAGAAACCTCAAGCATGTGGCGTAGTGTGTAAACTTAAACATTTTGCTGATATGAAAATATTGCGTTTAATCTATTTTAATCTCTTTCATTCACATTTACAGTACAATACTGCATAATTGATTGGGGATGAACCTATAAAACTGTTATACAACCAGTGCAAGTGCTACAAAACCGAATTTTGAAATACACGACTTTTAGTAAAAGAAAATCAAGTGCAAACAATATTTTTAAATTACTTAAAATTCTCAAAGTTTCTTGATTTGTACCAACTTAATTTGGAAAAGTTTATATATAAGTATAGTGCCAATATCCTGCCCTTGTCATTTAATAACTTTTTTCAAAACTGCACTACATACATGATCATGGCACAAGGCAACAAGTTTCAGGAAATTTTCATCATAAACGTGTTAGAACTGATGGTGGTAAACAAATGTTGCAATACGTAGGCCCTGTTGCGTGGTGTTGGTGAAGAAGAAAGAAACACAGGGTTGTATTTCTAATAAGATCAAAACGTTGCCATTACAAATGTTTTCCTATCGAGTGAAATCGCGACTGCTTACTGTGTATTGACTCTTATGTAGGATGTATACGTGATTTGTGTGATGTTTTTGAGCGTTGACCTTAAACTGAACACATTTTTTGTTTCTTTGATATGTGTTTATTCCGCTTTTGAACTCGTGTTTTGTGCCTCACCTGTACCATCGAAAAATGATAGTCATTAAATATAGGCTGGGTTTGATTAAGTGACTGCGTTGGCCGTCTTCCGCCCATCCTGTGCTGTATGTTTAAGCTTTGTCAATTGAAATGCGTTATTTGTTGTGTGCTTGCGGCGCAAACATGACTGGACTTGCCATTTTACAACTGCCCTGTTAACCAAGTCTGTCGCAGCCGCTACATATTTCTTTACTGATATACAGTATTTGTAACAACCAGGGTATTTCATTAGTGGCATGACCGAGATATTGCCTGTAGAAAATTGGTGCCTGGTGAGCGTGGTCACGCGCGAAACGTAGGCCTTACCAACAAATTAACACCTAGGTCCAACGAAAATGTTTAAGTAGCTCTGCAAACAAACGTCGAGCATTCTACCGCAACAGCTTTCTCCGAACCACTAGAATATTTCTCTATTTGTGTTTTTAAATTCCAGATGATATATATCGTCGTCTTTTCTTAGTTTTAAAGGTGCGGGAATTAGCATTGGTTCTTATCCCGATTGGTTTAACAATTATTACAAAGTGAAAGTGATGATTGAATCAGCTGACGAAGTTGCGGTTAAAGCCGCAGTTGACCAACTGAAGCAAGCTTTGCCATCTGGCAGCATTGTTACTGGTTTGTTTTTCATGTTTGTTCACCTGCTACGTAGAAATTACTAGCAATTAACCATGAGCTAAATTTTAGTTTGTCTTTTTTGTATAGTGTTTCGTCGTATTTGGTGATTCTAATGCGAATAGCGATGTTAATCTTTTAGTATTGTGATTATTTTCTAATCAACGGAACGTACTGTGATTATCTATAAAAGGGGAAAGTTTTAATGCTGGTATTTTTACAAGGGTGATGCATAGATCCAATTTCAATGTGGTGTGTTTTTGTTGCACACAGATTATATCGAAAACCCAGTGGCACTGAAAGGTGCAGATGTGTTTGGACACACGTTTAAAGACAATTATCCTGTGCTTCATGAAAAGATTTTGGTTTCTGTAAGTTGTGCAATGCTGCTGATTAAAAATCTGTTGTAGTACGCAGTGATACGCCAGATCTTTTTACTGTTCTGACGGTAGCTTGTATGGAATTGCGATTGAGATCATCTGTATATTAAGATTCAAATTCTGGAAGAGGCAATGCTGAAATATGAGCCAGAGGAATTATGCATTGCATTTAATGGTGGAAAAGACTGCACCGCTCTCCTTCATCTTTACTTTGCTGTTATATGCAAGTTAGTATAATCTGTGATTGATTTCTCAAGCGATTCGATTTGTGTTTGGAAATAAAATGATTTCAAAAACCGCTCGCATTTCTATAGATCGTGAATCTTCATTCCACGCATCCAAAATTACAAAAACTGAGCACACAATTGCTACAACTGATCCTTAAAGATACACCAGCTAGTATTAGTACAACAAAAGGAGATCACGCTTCGTAAAAGTGTTGATAGTTTGTGTATGAAGACGGCTTCATGTTCTCGCTGTTTGATACGCTGTATAGGCTTAATAATTGTGTGTGTCTCAAAATTTTTATATGCCTCACGTAAGCACTTCACGTTTGATTGTCCATTTCGCTTTTTTTCATGATATAGAAACGAACTGGGAGCGTGGTGTTGGGCAGTCACACATCATTGTTTCCAGTTTTCACTTGTTCATTTTTGATGTTTGTGAGTTGCAGTGATTATTGCGTCGTTTGAAAAGTATTGTTAGAAGTCAGGGGCTGCGGTTTGTCAAATTTAAAATTGTGTGAAACGGGAAAACTTCTAAAAAATGGGCAAGGTTCAGATTTTTTTTTCGTCTCAAAGTTAATACCAGATAAAAGAATGTTGAAAAGCTTGAAAACAATGTGTTTTAGAACGAAGCGTGTTATCTGGCTCTTTTCGGGTATGCCCACGAACTTCGTGTATCATTTTCCGCAAACAAAAGGACAATGTAAATTGGATAAAAATAACTTTTAACATTGCATTTATTGCTTATATACCTTCTCTTACTGTTTCCCAACCCCTTGTGGAAAACGGGGAAATGGGCATCGATTTGTTATTAGCTTGTACTGAACTACTGAATGCGTAAGCACGCTGATCATGCTTTCAGCGGGAAGTTTCAAGCATTTCTTTCTACCAAACCGCTTTGCATTTGTCTAACGTTCAACCATTCTGAAAAATTCAGCTTGACTGTAAGTCAGTAATCTTTTCATGCCATCAGTGTACCTTTTTGCTCATTGCCATTGGTTTTCCGGAAAAGCTGCTGGTTACCATATGACCATGTCTCTAACAGCGTGAGCATTGATGGCTTAAAAATTACTATAGTTTGTACAAGAAGTTTGTTGTTAGAATGTCAAAAAAAACGTAAAATTTTTAGTTTCACCGTTTGAACAACGATTAGAGCAATTTAAATGTCGTGGAAATACTTGCTTCGATTTTGTCTGTTAAGACCACAAGTGGAGTCTTATTTGAGACACAAAATTTAGTCCAAACTTACCGTGAATTGCTCAGGAAAGGTAGTTCAAAATAATTAAGTATAAAATAGCACCGTCTTGTCAGATAGACAAAAAAAAATTCCGTAATTTGTAAAAATGGTCTTTTCCTTACACAAAATAATGGGCCAAACATGCAAACTTTTTTCAATGACAACACATTTAATTCACACAGATTTATGAATGATGATAATTTACACTGTTTCACGAAGTGGTTGTTTAACGTTTGCGTCTGGTTTTCAAACCTCAACTTTTGCGCGAAGGCTGCTTCGTTATTTTTTGTTGCAATTTTCAACTCCATCCTCCTTGCGAATACGCCTCCTAAGACCCGGACTATGAGCTTGATGCCTGGACGCTTGAATACCACCTGTTTGTGAAAATAAATGACAAAAATTAAATCATATTGTTTTGTGTCTTGCATACATTTGTGTACAGGAAGTACAGGGACCACCGTCCTCAGCTGCAGGCGTTGTACATCAAGTCTGCTCAGCCTTTCGAAGAAGTAGAGCAATTCATTGATATCTCTGTTTCAAGGTTGTTCTTTTTTGTACATGTACCTGTTGCGCACAAGAAGTGACTTATTTTCAATCTCTTTTGTTGCCATGAAAAATGGTCGAAATGCGAAAAAAGTTGATTTCGTCGGTATGCTAGTTCAGTGTTGAGTTATATTAATAGAAATATACTGTCTGAATTGTGTGAGTAGCATAGAAAATTGTAAAAATATAAGTGGTATAAAAAATAACTCATCACAGCATCATCGCTCAACATACGCAGCTTTCAGTATGTTTTCTGTTATCTTTCAAAGTTATCTATCTGATTTGCCTGAATGTTTTCACTGATATACAGGTAGTTCCAAAGCGTGCACTCGCGATGTGATTATTTCAAGAATTCTTTAACTACTCGAAAATCTTAAAAAATACATAGCAAACCCGAAGTAGGTTACGGAAACAAAAAGAAAACTTTTGTGCTGTTTTAGGTGCGTGGTTAATTATTTTATATACCTTTTCTAACGAATCCTCGCCTTATTTCAGATATGATCTAGCCGCAATTACAATGGAAGGGAAGATGAAAACAGCTTTGTCCAACTTTCGAATCCAAAAACCCAGCATCAAGGCTGTGGTCATGGGAACCCGTGGCACGGACCCGTGGTCGAAAAATCTTTCTGCCTTCACTCCAACTGACAAAGACTGGCCGAGTTTTATGAGAGTTAATCCACTTTTGGTGAGTGATGTGCTAAGCGCGGTCCTGACACTCTGGATCTGAGCACTGCATGGAAAGCGCACGCTTATGGGAAAAGCGGTTTGTGCGTAACATGAGGTCAATTGCATTCAAATTTGAATGGTTTCGTTCTGGTGCGGTGACTAAAATGTTTTCTAAATTCCTTTGTAAGCCTGAATTACACGGTAAATATTAATACCAATCTGCTTCACGGCATATTTCACGTTTGAGTTGCAAAAGCGCTTTGTCACGCGACGCAGCCTTAGTTTATTTTTCGTTGGCCCTATTATTTGAGCAACAGCGGTCTTCGTTAAAAATACGTCTTTTTTAAATACGGCTTATTTAAAAAAGTTCGTTGAAAGTACGGCTTCGAGTTGGGAGCTAACTTGTGAAAGGGTGCAAACGCCAGTTCTTCGCGTACGCCGTCCAGAAGGTTAGTTGCAGCTCGAGCAATCGTACACTGAAGACATCAGTGCGCCATTAGCAAATCAGGCATAGTCTTTTTATTGTTTTTGACATGTTGCTGATAAAGATGTGCTCTTACAGACTTCATTAAACTGAAGCGCACGGCATTTCTGTGATTATTCAACATTGTAAAAAAACTCTCTTTTTCGTGCTTAATCTCTTTTGGTATTGAAAATTCCGTAAATAGACGAACTATTCACGTTTGAAATTAAGCTAAAACAAGGATACAGAGAGGGTTTTCGGCGTAATTTTAAAAGCGCTTATTATTTTTGAAATCTGTACAAATTTCAACAAACATATTTGCTCACCGCTGTTTGGAAAAGACAGTGTATTTGCGGCTTATAGCAGCGATCCAGCCGTACCTTTTTATGCAACTCTGTAAGATGGAATCATGAAGACAACTTATGTTATCCCGTTGGCCACTTTCATTACATGCCCCTATCAGGCCCGTACCGAGGGGGCGAATCCCCCCTAGAAAATTTTTCTCCCCCGCTGGAAAATTGTTTTGGACTAGTTCAAAAAATTTGGACCCCTCTCGGAAAACTCTTCGCCTCTCCTGGTGTCCCAAGCTGGTTACAGGCCTGGCCCCTATCAAAAAATAGTGTTTTTAAGCAAAAGTTTTTCACAATTTTCGCATGACTGAAAATTTGTATCATTTTAGTGCCGTGAAAGTTCGTGTGACCAGTTTAAACGTGCGAATCTAACGACTCAGCGTATTATTTTGTCATTCGTTCAATACACGCGCTCAGTTGGCATTTGCAATTTTAATGTTCGTATCTCGTTCTTAATTCACTTGTAGGCTATATACTTCCACAATACAATTATACGTTGTGTGACAACGTTGATGCCGCACCGACACCATCCGCATGCACTTCCGCGAAAACCGCAATTGCTGAAGTCAAACGGTTGGTTGAAAACGTTGATAAATTGTATGAAGCTCTTTTTCAGCAGAACAAGGAAGTCCGCGGCAAGATCATGTGACCGCCTTGTCACTGCCAATCACTGAATGCTACGTGGCATAATATATTTTTCTTTTTATGGCAGAGCTGGTCATATCGTGATGTGTGGACGTTTCTGCGCGTCCTGCGTTTACCCTACTGCATCCTTTACGATCGAGGGTAAGTGCTAATTCAAGTAATTCCGGCTTCAACGCATTCATTAACAAAAGCCTCGTTGCACGCTGCTATTTGCTGCTTTAATCAATTTTCAGGTCTGTTTCTTGGGATTCATGTCGGACTCCATTGCGGCGCGGACTATAAATAGCTTTTTGGTTTTGCGATATCCGTGTCCGTAATATATCTAGGCGATAAGATCGCTTATTTTGTGACAGGATAAAATGATCAGATAGCTGAATGCACGGGTAAATGCGCTCACATAATTTTTTGTCGGGTTTGCTCATCACACAAGGATTGTATTGGTGTTACGATCAGTCCTGGCCGTATTGCATTAAAATTTAGAACCACACAACAGTATGCACCAAGGCCAACTCTTTCTGCAACACAACCCTATGCTACGCTAACCTTAACTGAAAGAACAATCACGTAACGTAATTTTGACAGAAAGAACAATCTGTGACAAAGAACAATCACGTAACGTGATTTGTTGTTATTAAACATTTTCATGCGTAGTTCTTTGCAAACGCGGATTAGAGTTGATCGCTTTATTGTAGCCATGGGCGTCGAAGGGGGGGGGGCTTAGCCCGACATGGATTTTGAAATTATTTGCAAAGAAGGTAGTTTTTTCAATTTTGAGAGGTAAAAACGAAATTTCACCACTTATGGCCCCACCCTGGAAAAAAATTTGGGAAAATCCGCTACTGGCCCCCTCTGGAAAAAATCCTTCCGACGCCCATCATTGTGGCTACCGCTGAGTGTTGAATTCGTTCCAGCGGTGATGCAACGAAGTGGCTTGTGCCGCAGCTGAAAACAATTTTTCGAAGTGACAGGTAGCTAATCATACATTTATTCAGTAAAACGCAAGAAGGAACACTTAATTAACAGCAACTTGAAATGGCTTATGCCTACAGGGCTTGGGGTAGAAAATATCCGTACTAAAAACACTTTTTTCTGTTTGTTTTTTCACGAAACCTTGCACCTTCGTTGCGGAATGAATTCAACACAACTTTCAACAGGTAAATACTAAATCCCCAAACAACATCGTTTGAGCCTGTATCATCTTATCTGTGAAGTAATTTTAGCTAATGACCACCACTACATGCCTTGGCAGTGGTTCTAGGCCTGTCGTTTACTGCAGCTAGCTAATTTAAATTTTTAGATTTTCATATAAGGTTTAAGTTTCGTAGAATGTATCAACCACTGGCGAAGAATCAAAACGCATTGTGTTGATGTGAGTTGCCTGAAAAGGATGGGGCATCACCTAACAGACAACCTGCTTGTATGTGTGGTATTTCTTTGTTGTTTGGATATTGCTTCGAACAAGGAGTGGGAAAGCAATGCACACTTAGTCCGAAAGCGATTAACGTTTTTGTTTAAACGGCTTATTTCAAAATCAAGCGAGTGACGGTAAAACATTTTTAGTTGCTCCGTCAGCTTATAGTTTGTTTCAATGTTGTGTTTAGATGAAATCGTGAAAATTGCTTACAAATTTTAACAACTCAAAAGTTTGTCACTTCGGTACTATAGTTAAACCAGTATTTTAGGAAGTGCGAATGCAAGATCTGGTCGTGCAAGGGTATAGGTTGTCTTCAGTCTTGCCATTTTGTTTTCTTGTGTACGTCCGGTGTCAAACTCGCAGATAGCTGGTTTTTTCTGAACAACCTTTGCAGATATACCAGCTTAGGCAGTCGTGATAAAACGCATCGAAACGAAAGACTTCGCTTTGTTGACGAGCATGGAAACGCACGATACGGTCCAGCGCACGCACTCAAAGAAGAGGACATGGAAAGGACAGGAAGGCTCTGACAGCAGTCGCTAAGCCTGATCGCAATCTCTTCACTGTTTAGCTTGACTAAATACCTTATGCAATCGCCCGCAGCATCAATCTGAATTGTTTGTCAACCGTGGTCAACGACACCAAAATTTCATTTACTGTTATCACCATTCACAAGCATCTTAGTTCCAAAGGAACAAACGTCTTTGCTTGCAAATTTTCTACACTTGGTGTTTCGGTTCAAGCACAACGCTGTCACCAGACCCACTTACCTTCCAAAACCTACTTGTTGTTTTGAATACTGTTAAAAATTTCTTACGCTCCTTTGAGTTCTTCCAGCGTTTCTATTGCGTCTCGTTGCTGTTGGTAATTGGGTGACACAGTCGATCCGCGGCGCAGTTTGAGTTTCTACCTAAATATGTTTGTTTGTTGAATGCTTTTTTTGGCAGTGTCTTGGCACCGGTAAAGGCATCGTATTAAACAGTACACGTTTAAATACGCTTGATAATGCAGTTATATGTTGATTCGGTCCTGCGGACAAAGGAAAGAAGCTGACAGGTTGCAAGTGCAGGTGCGCGCGGACAACACAGCCTTTTCAATGTTTTTTTTAAAGGAATTGGAATTACTGGCACACCGCCAAAAATTCCTTAACAAAGACTCTTGAAACACCTCTGCGTCCGGAGTACGAGTACATAGTACTTCGAAATCATGCATTGAACGCTAATTTTGCACCACTTTGCAACTCCAAAGTTTGCCAGTCGATTGTGCTAGAGAGCTGTTCAAACCCCCAAAAGACTCGCCAAGTCTTCGAGTCTGCAATGAAAATAAAATTTTGGGGTTTCGGGTTTTTTGTGAGTGAAGTCATAGGTAATTTTTTACGAAAAATTGGTTTTACTCTAACTTTTGAACCAGAAATCCTAGGAAGTCGATCAAGGCTCAAAAGACTCGGATTCTGGCCTGGTTTCCACTGAAAATTTCAGCGAAATGACTTCCATCTGGCGGTTTGGGCCTATGTCAGGCAACATGAGCCAGAAATGGTCAAAATCCTACCTTATATATGACGTCACTCACAAAAAAACAAAAATTTTTTTCATTGCAGACTGGAAGACTTGCCGAGTCATTTGAGGGTTCGAACAGCTTGATTTTGCGGAAACCGCTTGATTTAGACCGAAGTAGTATAGCTCGTGGTTCTTGAGCCCCGTTAATGGTAATGGTTTATTGTTTCATATGACTCAGCCAATAAGCAGAAGCACCATAAAAGCCATCGCATGCAGTAAACCAACC
>JGI24022J15233_10001836_pt1 | contig 18756 bp, 14 predicted proteins | sample Ectturendosymbi2_FD_15233 | JGI IMG/M metagenome (IMG submission 15233) | reverse complement strand
ACCCGTTTTTCAAAACACAATTGACAGCAGGCATAATGCAAACCCACATGACGAGCAGCGCGGCTCACGTTAAAAACGACGCGAAACACTGCCACACATCGAGGGAACGTTGTAAAAGCGCTCACGTCTTACCTGAACGTCTGCTACGGCCGACATCGTCCAGAAGGTTCTCGGTCGAAGTCGATCGGGAAACGGAATTCGAGTGCAGCGCATCGCCACTCGCAGCCGAAGCCAGGTCATCCAAGGACGAACTTAAGCCATCATTCGACACAACGTCAACATCTGCACACAACGTCGCAGTCTAAAATTCCGATGGCAAATCACTAAAACAATCATTAACGCGCAATGCAGGTTGCACTGCTCGAAAAATACTTACAAATTTGCCACCCTAGTTCTTTTTTGTGAGACATTTCGGTCATTTTTCCCATTAATAATGTTAAAACTCGCCGTAACATTATTTACCAGTCTACGTTTTCGTACTTTATGACCGACTTGACTTAGTTTTTTTTCGGTCATTTTAAAAAATACGATCTGTGACCGAAAGACAACTTAGTTGCTACCACACAACAAGCAAGTAACACAAGATTCGAAACTATACGGTTCATGGACTGTACAACCGCGCAACTCGAGAAAGCTGCGGTGACACCAGATTTCGCATCACTAAACACCAGCAGCTGTTTGGCAAGCCATGACATCAGGTAAAGAAATGAGGACAAACAAACGAACGCAAAGCAATACAAAAAATGAACGCACCTTGCTGTTGGTGACACTTCTCGCTGTCTTTCTGCTTCATCGTCATCATCATGACATCCATCTGTTCGCGAAGCTTGGCGTTCTCATCCTGCGCACAAGGGCGACACGGGCATTTTATTAATTCACTAGTTTCGCCACCTAACTCGGCAATTTCCGACTGAAAGACGTATATTCCTTAGTAGACGCGACTACTTGCCAGTAAGTTATTGCTCTCGCGAAACTAACTGTCAACAACAAGCGAGATCTGCGAAAAAACGCCCATTTAACCACGAAAGCAAATATTTACTTCCTCTTTTCAAGCACGCCAGAAACGCTCAAGAATGCGTATTTAAGCTCAATTTAAACTACGCAGCTTTTATTTTTATGCCAATCACGCAAACACAGACACCAGCTCCACCAGTTCTTAAATTAGATCGGAAACAAAAACTGCTTCTGTTAACACAAGACGCAGCCACTGTTCGCTGCACTGATGTATAAGAATCTTGCCAAACGAAGAGAAACAGCAGTGCCAGCTCAGTAGTTTCTGATATGAACTGGTTAGCGCTATAAACCGTCCAGCTTACCTGAATATCCAGAACAGTTCGCGCGTCGCTGATTGACAAAGCCTTATCGGAATGGTCAACAACGACCAAGTGCTTCATACTGACAATATCGCTACTGCAGCTTGCTGAGAGCTAACTATTACGTTTTTCACCGATTGCCTACAGCAAATAAATTAAACATCACACAATATCAATATGAACACATTATTGTCAAGGCGACCACAACGTCAGCTGTTTTCTCTCCGCCAGCATTGCGGCAAGTTTATTTATTCGCGCATACTTTACACGGAATTGAGTTTAATTAGTGTGCAAATACAAAGATAAATTTTAATCATGCTGGGTCAAACAGCATCCCTCGCAAAAATTTTGACCACCGTTTGTTTTCATGAATGTCGTTAAAAAGCAGCTTCTGAATTACAAAAGATGTTTTGACGATTGGTGACGTTCTCTCGACACCTGTTACCATTTACAGCAAACAAATAGTTTTGAACGCTCGACAAGTAGATGTCACGCGTCAGTGAACGTCAAACGCTAAAAATAGTAGACGTCCGCTGACCGCAGATCCGGTCGATGCGGCAAGGTCAGAACCTGGACATGACACAACGTATTGTATTTGTTATTTCGTTGCAGCACTTCGTAACTATCCTCCACAATTAGTCAAAATCCGGTGTTGGCTTTCTTAGGGATGCAACATTAGCATTAAACATTCGCAAAATCCAGCGGTAAACCAAAATTTCTAGATCAAATTGTTGCAAAAAAAACAAGATTTTTCCAAGCCGCTACGGTACAACGTACTTTTTCTCAACGGTCTAGTACCACCTGCCACTTTTCCACAATTGCGTTTGAACGAAAAGATAAGACGTTAGCGAGATAGATGCCCAAGAATCTTAATTAACAGGTCTACTTTTTTCAAATACTAGACGTCACTCCATTCGTTCACCCAAGCATTAACCGACACAAAAGAACGATGGAGAAATGTGATGATACCTTCTCCCATTCAGGGTTGATTAATGGAGGCTTAGCGGAGGCGGTGAGAGCTGCAAGAGATCTAAAGTAACTCAACACCAACGGTCACAAAAAAACAAAGACTTAATAGTGAAGTTGCTACACTAATCTGTTGCAAAACACTAATTTCAGTGTCGGCAAATCTCGTCGACGTAATGTCCAGATTGAAACAGTGTAAAAACACATGAAGTACACGAGCGCGTTAAAGAGATTCCGATGACAAAAACAAGTGCGCAAGCAAAGAGCCGAATCGCTGGTGCATTTCACAGAACAGCTGTTCGGAAGAAAAATCGTTTGAAAAAAATTTAACACTATTTGCCTTGACACCGAAAATTGTCTTGAAATGTATACACTCACATCCACAGGAAACAACACATTTTTGCACTTGATTGAAGCAACTATTTCTCCAACGGCACCACGCACCTTTATTAAGTTACCTCGCACTCAGTTTTTATCTCAAATATTTTCTCCGCTCACTGTCTTCAAAAGAAACAACAAACGCGTTGAAATGCCTTAAACTTTTGCCCTCTGGGACACTGCGAAACAATTTTTAACCAGCTCAAAGCGACCCGAAATTCACCAGTACCGCTACTTAACTGAACTCGTGTCCTGTGGACAACTGGGAAATGACTAACATCGGCTTGCTCAGACACTGCAGAAGGGGATAGATTACGCGACCAAACGCTTCAGACAAGCACCCTCGTAACTCTTCGAGTAGACGGTGCTTTCAGTACTACGACTTTTGATCAATAATCTGCGTGCGACACGGCTTGTCAGCGAAAAACGAAAAGCAAACAAACACGTTCGCCCGCTCTGGTCGAAAAAAATGACATGAAGACTTCACTCTAATCCCACCTCTCCAAACTCGCGCTGCAGCGAGGCAGTGCGCGGCCCGTCATTACGGGTCGCAACTGCCAATCGTATTTTGGCAAAGAAAAGAAGCAATTGCCCTTATAACAGGCTTCCGAGCGATAAAGATCTACAAACAATCATTATGGCACGGAACTGTGTTTGCTTGCTTCATTCTGACGCAAGGGCAAGACGATACTGTAGCACATACTCATCCGGAGCACGAAGCGTTTAATTGTCGAAGACAAAAAGTCTCACGGCAAGTGCTGAACAAATGAAATTTTATCTCATAAAACCTACTGACTGCGCTGCTGGAAATCGAGCAAGGTGCTCGACGTCAATCCGCATGTCCAGCTTTGTCGCCTTGCCCGCCAGCACACTACACCTCTCGGCGTTCTGCACCGCACTTGGTGCTTTTATCACTGCAGTGCTGGAGCAGCACTAGAAAAACTGCATTGAACTCGTGAACTGCAACGTCCACGAGCACTTGCTATATAACGGACAGGGTCTCGTGTATTTTGCGAGCAAAGCTTCTTTGATGTTTAAATCACTTTCAGTTCAACAAGTCACGACTTAAATACAACAACGAGCAGTGACGTATGCTATTAACCAGGTTCAAAGCGCGGCGCCAACGTTTTTGAAGGTATTTGAAACAACGAGACGAACCCTGAAAATTTTCGCTATTTACTTCATGACTAACCATAATAACTTCAAACACAGCAATTATGATTTAATTTTTGCACGAAATACTTTACGCGGAGTGAAGAAGCAAGGGACGACTGTGACAATTTTCAAAGCACGCCGCATTACCTATCGCTAGTAACGTAATCGCTATCCACGTGACAACCTAATTATCCTTTATTTACGGCTGCTGGTTAACCATAACCATCGGCCACTTTGCCACGACGCTCAGAATTTGCTTTTGGATATAGGTCGGGTAGGTCTCACTGGAGAGAACTGCACAGGCAGGGTAGCCAACTTATCAGACCCAGCATCCTCAAATTAGCGCAGATTCTTATAAAACCCTTAACAACACATACACGCCGACATCGAATGCTATTTTGCTTTCGTTGACACAAAAATATCCATTTGCCACTATCTAGCTTCCTGAACAGCCTGAATGCGATCGGCAGCAGTTTGATATCCTTCCTTTGCTGGTGCGATGTAGTAAGGCTGACATGCAACTCTTGTCCTCACTGACGTTGTTACCAGTTGAGTGTCTACGACATGATAGGGCTTGCCGCAGTAGATTACGAACTTGCTTGACGAAACCCAGACGCGTTTACGATCATTTAAATGGGATTCGTTTCTCAGTATTTATTGAAATTGATAAAGCCCATACTCGGTATTACACGGCTTCACTCGTTTTCAACTTTCTCCCCACGCGCAGTGGTCTGGTATGCGTTGGCGACATTGTCTCTGCAATTGACGTTTTAAAATCACGCGCATGCGAGACGGAAGAATGACAGTGCTTTCAAACTTTTTACCGCTTCTCAACATACGCCACAACACGGACGCAAAGGGTCCGTTTCAATTCAAAAGCGACTCTGCATTGACCAAGCATTGACAGTGTCAATGTTTCCAATCCAGCGATACCAGCAACTGAACGTGATGACGTCAGAGTTAACCTGGCGTTTGAAAACGTCCGTATCGCGTGACGAACCTTGACGTGAAGGAGGGAGCTATCAGATATTCAGTCAGCAGTCGGCTATTGAAGCCCGCCAATCCTAATATCTTTCATGCAGCATGACAGTTATGGCCTCACCAACGATTGGGCTTTGGCTGGCTGTACCAAACGCAGTATCGACACTTCTTGAAGCCGTGCGGCGTACGTTAACAGGTTGAACTTATATCAGACCACACCAGTATGTTGACCTAAGACTTAGAGAAGCTTGGGATCTCAGTCGTAACTTGCCTATGATGCTGCTTTACGTATAAGCCCTTAATTTAATAACAAAAAACGATAGATATTTTATGTTTGCAGCCAAGGTTACGTTTTTGAAAAAACTTGACCGTGCAGCAAAATTTCTGCTGAGGATGTCTGGCTTCACTACAGAGCTAAAAACTTGCAAGAAACCTACACCGGGCAAGCGCTCGCTGCAAAATAGATAGCATCTCCTAACACCACTTTCGCACTGGGTATCTTCAGAGAAGGCCAGCCATGTTCGTGGCACCTGCGGTCATAAACACTGTTGCTGTCGAACGAGAACTCGTAAAATACGTGGCGATGCAATAGGAATACTCAAAGCAACAGCCAAGCAAAATTCAGTCGTGCAAAACCAACTGGTAATGAAACTTTAAAATGTTGACTGCTTGCGTCGCTCGATGCTAGCTAGCATAGGTTTAAAAAGTTGCACCAGAGGTTTTCAGGCGCAATTCCCACCATCCTGAGCAAAAGGAAAAACTAAGCACCAATGTTCTGCACCTTTCCACGCTTAAGAAAATGACAAAGCGCTCTTTCCAGTTGGGAAAAACGCCAGGACACGCACACACGACTGCATCTTGGGAAACACCTGCCAAGCACATGTTTCGATGAGAAAATCGCTGATGTAATGGGAATACGTAAACACGCGAGCAGTGAATTGCAACCAATAAGGCTGCCGCGCGGCTTGACTTCCCCAAATTTGAGTCACTATTGCATTATGCTACAGCGTGAACATACTGTCTAAGCTACTACCACTTGTTACCGACTAACGGTCGTAGTTCCTACTTGAGATCACAAAATAGAGGTATCAAGTGAATAATCACGTGAACATTTTCTTCAAATTAATCAACTGCCCATGAAAGGTGTTGCCCTGTTACGTCATCAAATCTTAATAGGATTCCTTTCTCATAAGCCGAGATGTAGCCAGGAACTATACCGCTGCAGGCTGTATCTCTTATTACAGGACGTTGTTAAATCACAAAGTCACTGCACGTAAAGAAAACGTCAGTGCAGCAATGATTATTGTGACTAGCAATCGCACGCTTAAGTTACATCACGTACAATAACCCGGTTTTGCCGACGCACAGGGTTGACTCTCCACCTGCGACGCTCGCAAAATAGAGCACCAGCGCAAATATCAAACACGTCAAGCAATTCAGCAAGGTGGGACTGATCTACTTCGGCAAGTCGCGCAACATCGGCGACAGATCTAGGGTTGGCCGCCTGTTTCTACCCGAGGTCGATTTAACGCTTAATGCACAAACCATTGGACGCAGCAACATCTGAATGTTGTGCGAACGACGGTGGTGCTAAATGTGGCCGTGACTAACAATCATGCCGCACACTTTGCAACAGCCGTAGAAGATTCCCTAGCTGTAAGTATAACAGCCGAAGGCATGAAACGTTTGGACTTTTGAAATCCAACAATGGGATTGCGTCAGTCAGAAGAAATTGGACATGAAGCAGAGTTTGCTGCAGAGACAGGGGATCGCAGCAATGACCATTGCAGTGTTAGTGTTGGTGTGTAAAAAAGAATTTTCCTACAAGCACCAATGCTGTAGCAGGCGCCGGAAAAACCGAGGTTTATTGTGGACTTGCGCCGTTTTTTACGCATGAATAACCAGACACGGTTGCTTGCCTTCTTACTTCGAATGCAGCTGCAAAGGCTTGTTTATGACCCACTGGTGGATTACCTGGGTTCATGTGCGAAAGAGACCTTATGCGCATTGGTCAAGGGTACGAACTATTGGATCAGGAGTGCACAGCCGTGTCGCTATTGCCGGCCGCATTAGGTTTACTTTCAAGGTTATTTTTATGAATTACGTTTAGATATAGGATTTATCCGATAATATCCCGCTTACTCGTGGTCATAGTGTATTGAACTGTCAAACGTTTTAATGAATTTATTCAAACGTAACTCCACGCGTGTGTTTGGCCGTCTTTCTACTACAAGTATCCGCATGCAGTCCGCATGCAATAGACAAGGAGTTTTTATTAATGCACGGCTGCCATAACTTATACTTTAAATTTCATGTGCACCCCCGCATGCCACAGGTTGTGCATCCCTGTATCAGACTTTCTCTCTGACTTCAATCATAACTCGAGATTTGACCACAAACAAACAGACTGCAATTTAGCAACAAAAACATTAATACTAAGATAAAGAAATACGTTATAAGATGTTCTACTATCTACAACGATATCGTACATTGCTTCTGACAGTAGGGAGCTTAGTGTCTCGTGTTTAAGAGTCTTTTTTGCGAGTTTTATAATGGTTTTGCCCATCAGAAAACTGTTACAACTGAAGTTACATTTCACTGTCTTTTAACGAGAACAGTAAGGCTTCTGGACCGGATTTTGGTTTACATTTTCACATATGTCCAATGAGGTGATAGACTCGCATACACAAGTTGCAAAGATCGAAAACAGATAAAAATATTGTGAAATTTGTTGGAAAAAGCGGTCACCTACACTGCTTGTAGTTACGAATACAAACGCACAACAGCGCCAGATACAACGTTGCTTGCCACCACCATCACCTCGGCTCTGTGTCAAGAATCAAGGGGTAGGAAAAAACAACGACCAGGTAATAAAACATAATGCAACAATGTGGGAGCAAATGCTATGTGCAGTTCTACCTTTGATTCGTAGAATTAGCTTCTTTCGCATGTAAACACTTTGCGATAAGCTGCTTTGGAAGCGGCACAGCAATGAACTGGCTGCTTTGTTCAAGTTCAGGTTTCCATGAAACTACCAGAACATACCGAGCGGAACTGTTTGGCCACCAACCGTAGGCCATACAACCAAAGCTCTGCGCGCATCAGCAAATAACGTCCTTTGATTTGAAACGTCATTTCACTGACAGCATGCGCGGGAACTTCTTCCGTCTCAATGGCTGTTTGTCACCGGTGGATGGTGCCACGAAGCGGGACCATGCAAGTCCAAAGTTACTTTTGTAAACGCCAAAGGCGAAACCGAGCTACGGTATAAAATACAGTAGTAAAGATGTATTCGCGTGCAAAGGAATGTGCTTCCGGTTTGACGAGTTTCAGGCGAACACGAAGGCTTGATTGTCAAAATATGGTAGGCGCAAAACCACGAACTTCTTCCGACCGACATTGACCTTTGTTGACCAATTCGCCGCCAGTCAGCACACGCGTGTTTAACAGGTGTGTCCACGACGTAGGAACACGGAGTTACACGTGTTCTGCTCAAACGACATGGAACGACCGAGCCGTTCACAACCGAAACTATTCACTGGATATCTTTTCACTACCACTGATTTCATCTCAGTCATATTGAAACTATAGGTTTCATTGACGACTCGAAGTGCTACACGAAGGTACCGGTCGAAAGTTGAAATACAAAATGTGTAATTGCTGTAGCGCAGAGTAACCGCTAGGCACTGTCCGACGCTAGCATTTCTACCTGCAGTAAGACTTCCTATAACATGCCAATGCAGCTGCTTTCACAATTACATCCATTATATCAAAAAATCCTCTGCGCGCACAAACCTCGCTGCGCGTGGCAGAGAACCGACTTCATCAAAACCGAAAAAAACTGTAATCGAGTCCGCAGCGAATTTACACATAAGCTCTCCTGCTGTTGCTTTGTGCGTGCTCTGCCACGCACAAAACGCTGCGCTACCAGCACTGCAGCAATTTGCGAGAAGTTGGTACGACGCCACAGGGCGGTGCTGGCAAAGCAAAATCTATTTTAGGCAGCACTTCCTAAAGTTTCTGTGATGAAGCTGACTAAATGATCAGAACTTGTGAGAATGAACCTCTTCTGCTGCTCGGCTGAGTCGAAAAAGCCATCCGTCTTGCTTAAGACCGTCATGCGCCTGCATCGATCAAGCGCAAACGCGCATTCACACCCGCTCGTATGAGCACGTTTCACCTTCAATAAACAGCCGGTGCTGAGCAAGTAAAGCATCAGGTGCAAAAGCACACCCGGCACTACAGGGGGGAAATGCACGGATGTTCAACAACACTTTGATACCGCTTACGTCAGACGGTCGGCGAAACGCAAAAGCGGAAAGATGTGGGTCGGTCACCGCACGATTCGCGATTTAGCCTGATCAGGTGGTCCTAGTTTACGGATGACATGGCCGGCGACAATTTTGTAAAATGCAACGACGTCGCAACTTCCATGCAGGCGCGTTTTTGCAAGCTTAATATCAAAATACCTTGCAGCTGTTTTCGCAGCGCGATTATTTGTCAGAATAGAAGTTTTTGTTGACGTACTATCTCTGAACACTTTTCATATCGGAGTAACGTAAACACTTGTTTGCGAAGCCGCTCACAATGTAACAGCGGCTTTATCTTAACTTTAACCACGTCGCCCCCAGTAAATGAATCACGTAACCCAAGTAAACACGTAACATCCTGAGGTTTCGCGACCTGTTTTTGCGCGTTGCGCGATGGAACCCGATAGCGTTCACTGCGTCATACCAGGCAAAGGTCAATCACGGCAAACGCTGGCCAGAGATCTCGGCCAACCTTCGAGTGACCACCCGGCCGTCGCTGCGCAAATGCTAAACAAGCTTGCAGGAATTTTCCATAATGCGGGTGAACCGCCATTCACGTACTTAACCTACAAAAGCCCAGTGGTAATCTTAGATCAGCGAGCCACCGGCGGGTTCATTTAGGTTCAGATGCGTTGAGACACAACCAGGCCAAGCGAGATGGCAAGTACACCAAGGTCTAGGGAAAGCACCCGGCTTTGCTGTGGTGTTAACAATGCCACTCTCTAGGAGGCCTTGGTTGTAAGCGCGCATTACTGAAAACAGCGACGAAACCTTTCCAGAACGAGCACTGCAACGATTCGGATGTTACGTTTGAATTTATCGCTGCCATGGCCAAGTCTCAATAGTTGGACAAATTTCTTGTGTGTACCACAACAGCTTGATAAACACGTGCAAAACCCATTTTGGCATCAGCAAATGTCCAGTACGGCAGAGGTATTGACAACTTTTTAAGTAGTGGTCACAGTTAAGTCTGAACGCAACTGCGAGAGATGCGAACAAGGACTTCCACGTCGGAGAAAAATTACTTCGCTAAATTCCTTATTTTCTAAAGCGATGTATCCAAAGCGGCAAAGCAATTTCACGCGTATGAATCAACCTGTACTGAACCATTCTGTTAGCGCATGACTATCTTGCTCACGGTAAGCACAGATGGAGAGAACGACTTTGTTTGGTGTCACCACTGGCATTTTACCAAACCGACCTCAGGTTTTGCTTCAAGATTTCCTGAACCAAGACCGTTTCCCAGCAAATACTCTTTCCGGACATTAGCGCAAAGCACTTCTTCCCAGCATGAAATTCTGTGCATCAAAGTTATTATTTGTTGCAACGCGGTGGATACAAGTGTGACGTTTACAACCAACAAACTGTTCCGTTGCCTCAGACGATGTTCGCCACCAACAGCTTGAAATAAAAGGTGAAACTAAACGTCAACACTTGTGGCAAAAAGACGTGATGACGTGCTTTCAAGTTTTTTACAGCTTTGTTTTTTTACAGCACTTTCTGTTTTTTACAGCACTTTCTGTGTGGTACTTATCCTCTATGTCTATACACTGCACAAAATCGAGACGGCCACAAAAAGGGATATGCTTAACAAATCGTCAAAAAGTCTGTCTGAAAGCGATCAAAGCGCATGCTTCGAACCCGTCGTTCACGCGCTTTATACAAATGCCCAGACACAGCTGAAGCTACGCGCGCATACTGTGAACGTAACTGCAGCCGCCCGTCCGTGCAGACAACAAACTTCAGTCGAAATCAGCACCTGTAGTTTGCTTAGCTCCGGGGAAACGTCGTTGGGTGAAAGATCATCTGTTTTATCAATTCGGTCATCGGAAAGTTTCACTAGCGACGAGAACAGCGGAGTAGACGAGGATGGCGAGAGCTGTTGACGCTTGGGTGACTTCAGGGCGCCGCTCTCTTCCTGCTGCTTGTTGAGAAGGTGCATCATTTGGTCCAGTTTCGCTTTCAAGGATCTGAAAAAAGCAAAATGCACTTGCACTATTCGCCACCTTCCCAATGAAAGTTGTTTGCAAATCCCGTACCAGACGTTTTCGGTGCCGAGAGCCCGAATCACTTTTGCCCAAACAATAAAGCACTCCTAAAGACTTGATTTGCGTTAACGCGAATATGACGCCACATTTACGTTAAAATAAATAGGTCACAGCGACACCATGCGATATCCACAAGGCACGGTGTGGAACAGCTGGCATTTGAAACGAAAGATCTTCCGCTCCCTCCAACGGTCAAATCGACCAGCACAAGTCGGACATTTGTTGATAAGATACGTGGTCAAAAGCGTTACCTGATCTCGGAATCTTTTGTTTTTGCCATCGCCATGAGATCTTTTATCTTGCCTTCAAGAGCTGCTTTATCCAAATCCAGTTTTTGTTTCGCAGCTGTCAGAAACAAAGCTGCAGGTCACGTAGCGAAATAGCCAAAAAGAAGAAATCATTCAAAAAAATCGGCAACCTTCTGTTCCACAATGCAGGGTGTGGAACAGTGCAACAGATGTTCAGTTAAAATGAATAGCGCGTTATCGGGGTATTAACCCTACACAATACTGCTTTACCAGAATATTTTAAATATGTGAAAACAGCAAGTGTTCAATGTGACAACGTTAAACCATGTTTTCTGGTGGCTTGACCTTACCGACAACGCATCTTGCTTCAATAAACCATATAACCGCATTTCGCATATTAAACTTTGCACTCAGAGCAAAAGACTTACTGCTGCAAACTGTTCCCCTTAACACGAAAAGTAGCTTCATCCTCCGGAGGTCTGCAGCCTATATGACGCCTGGTCCTTCGCAGCCTCCCATCAACCCCCATGCGTTTTATAAATCGGTGGATTAGGTCATCACAGCACTGCTTTACATTAATCGTGATGGCGTCATTCATTCGTATGCCCTGTATGGTTGTATTTCATCAAAGTATATGTGTTACCGCCATCAGGCTTATGCTTTTCTACCACTTCCACGTATGTATCCTCGAGCTCATTCATTTGCTTGTGCGTTCCTTATCATTGCGATGTATGCTTAAACCTCGTGCGTTGCGTGTGGGAGTGAAGCCGTTTACACAATAAACACGATGAGCAATTATATATCACTACTAGTGACACATTGGGTGCGCAACAAATTTTGCAAATCGTGATTTGTCTAGATACGACTTCATGCTCGTGACGCTGACTTTTTGTTGTTTAGCGCAGCGCTGCCCAACCAGTGGGCCGCGACGCGTTTTCTTGAAAATTTGCCGATTTTCAGGGTTCCCACACATTTTCGAAAACCATTTTCCATATTTTTTCAATACCTTTTCAATACTAAATTAAAAGACTTTAATACCATCATTTAGCTCCATTTTTCGAAAATTTTATTCATGAAACACAATACAAAAAACATCTGTAGAACTGCTATCAGCGGCAAAGAACAAAATTTGAAGAAACAAATGGTTGAATTTAGAATTTCCATGCTTCTTCAATACTTTATGTACATTTTGGCCTAATTCAATACTTTTTCAAGGTCTGCTGTGGAATTTCGAGCAAACCCCTAGCGGCATTCAACTAGTTGCTTTGCCGCGGAGCTTTACCTCCTCAGCCAACCTCTGATAGCAGGTATGGGAAACAAACATAGCAACGCCGAGTAAAGCAGTGTCCAAGCAAACTAATTCAACGACAAGATCAATCCACCACGGATCATGCACCAACACTGACCATTATTTGCAGGTCAGCCTTCTGCATCGCTGTTTGCTTTCTTTATACAAGAAAATTACGTACGACAGTTACTGTCCAGGTTAAACTTGTGTATCATAAAAATATGCTAATGCCCACTGTTTGTTCCCATTGTATTCAACGTCCAGCCTCCTGCCACAACTTTTCACTGATGGGCCTCGTATATTTCGAAGTGACAAAACATTTCAACAATTCTGTTGCACGACACGCGTTGCCAGCCATCCTTTCTCTGCCGACCCAACCACTCGAGTGCACTCCGTAAACATGCAGAAAGTTGTAGCGGCTAATCAACAACATTTATCCGACAAGGTAGTACAGTGACACAGGGCAACAGCTGTGTTCGACAGCGGAGGAAACATACAACGACCACATGTTTTGTTGGTCCTCTGGAAAAGGTTCCATTGGAAAGCTTAAGGATTGAGCTTTCAACTTATTCTGTCGGCACACAACCATTCTCTGTATTAATGAACTTTTTCCAGGGCTTTCATATTAAGGTTTGCATTCTGAGGGGCAAGTGGGAAACACCAACTATACCTTAAAATGAAGTTCAAAATTTTTCCACTTCGACTTTTTATAACTGCTGACAGCACAGAAGCATCAAATGTTTATGCAATGTATGCAATTTTTTTGCATCGCAAAGTACGCTTTGTGCATGACGATTGTGAAAGGGAAGATAGGAGACAAAAATCAGTTGTGCTGTCGTAGGTAGTTCTTTTTCGTTTGATTTTTTCTCTGACAGCTCTGAGAAGCAGCAGTCGTTTTTTCTTACCTGGCTCTTTGGCTCTTCGACTGTGCGCAGACGATCCTCGGCTGCCCGAAGAAACAGATGAACTGGAAGATTTAGACGACGATTTTATTTTATCTTTTGCTTTTTCAGTGCTTTTAGCTGGGTCTTTGGCAGACGCCATTCGACGATTGCCAGATGCCGCAACTCCAACTCCTGAACCTTCAAATATTACCAGATTATTTTTTATCAAAAACCAGCATAAGCCCAGCAAGTCTACAAAAAGTTCAGCAACAAACGATGCAAGAATCATGAGGAATCAGCTCAGCCTGTCAACCGCAGTCGAGTGGCGCAGCAGCAGATGATAAACCACACCGTCGTGAAGTTCTTTTAAGCGTTGGAACGAACGCGATCGGGATAAAGTAGGAAACGCTGATTGAATAAATACGAGACGTAGCCTTATCCCGCACAAATGTGGACTGATCGACGATTTCAATCATATTTACTGAAGGTGTGGCTTGCATAGTTTCGCAACGTTTGTAACAAGCGTGCTTGACTCGACGCCTCTACAACCGTGCGGACTGTGAACTGGTATAACTCGCCTTACAAGGTTTGGCTGCGCTTCGCCGCAGTTTCGACACATATGATATTTCTCGGTCAACACGCGCACAGCACTAAAAAATTCCGCGCGTAAATGCTGTCGATGAAGAACTTCCACACTACAGATTTATTTCTCGTTAGCCCCTACGTCATGTTTTTACACCTGATAGATTATGCTGATTTTCAGGGGCTGCGGATTGTTCGTAATTCCACATTTTCAAGATAATTGAGGCAAACGTAGAATGACGACTAATGAGCCAGATTTGAACTGAAAGCAAAAATGCTCCGACAGCACGTCGGCAGAAATGTTTTTCAAAAAGTAGCAATGAGTCACTTAGGACTTGAATGAGCCGTCTGTCTGATTGAAATATTTAGTTCGCTCCGTACTTGTTAAGATAATAACGCTATCAAGCAACACAACAAAACTGAGCAGTAGAACGTTGACGCATGTAGAAAGTTCAGCCGTGAGTATCGTAACTTACCGAACGTTTTTGGGGTGAAACATCGTTTGAACATCTCAGAAAATGTTCTTTGCAATCCATGAAACGAAGAAGACACGTAGTGAGTTAACAAGCGCAAGTAACACGTGAATATGTACCAAGTTGAAAACCTTCAAAATTGCAAATTGACACCTCGAACGATTAGAAATCGCTCTTTATGCACCTCACCACCGAAGTGGCACAACACTACTTCAAGTTCTGCTGCAAACTTTTAATAAGATTTCGAAAATCTAACACGATAAACTGCACTGTCTTCGCTTCCCAATAAAACCTAACAAGCACAATGTGGCCTGCGGCTGCTGTATCATACTTGTAAGCATCTATTAGGGAAGCAGTGTTTTCGCCTTGCTCTGATAGTCCACGCGAGCCATATCGACCATCTGCAAGTAAGCATGCTCCCATAACGCTGAAGTTTTCCTTGTTTTTTCTCAGGCAGCGTGACCGCCGGTAACGACCCGTAAAAGATATACACGCGTGACGCATGGAGAAAACACTTTCGTCGCGTTAGCTCACGTTAATGCCCGTATAAGCCGAGCGTGCGCTGTTCGTAACCTTAGGCCTCAAAGCGAAGATATGTGCCGACTTTGCATGTTATCTCGCCACGAGTCAATGTTGTGGCGATTACGATCTTCTTTCGCAATTGCAAGCTTGTCTCATAATGAAACCTGCCGTGTTGCAACTCGTGATAACAGCGAACGTCGGCTGGAAATCCCGTTAATTTTTCGGTTTTGCTGTTTCGCACAACTGCCGTATACGGTTGACACAGCTGATTAAGGAGACGTGGAGTGCCGCAGGTGCTAAACACGTGAAACGCACGGCGCACACTCGCAACGGCAAGTAGCTCTTGTTCGTGCATGTCATCAAGCTGCAGGATTATCCAGACGAGCACAGCACAGCACATCAAGTGATTGAGGTGATGACCCAGGATAAGTGTTGGCACATCACAATCATAGGACCAGCAAATATACCAAGGTACCAAATCCATTCATCTTCGCAAACCAATGCAGCAATTGCCTTCAAGTCTGATGATTAAAATTATTTGTAAACGTCAACACTTCGCAAGTGATCAAACTTTTCACAAGGTTAGTGTTTTCATCAGCGATTTAAGTCAGCGGCGGATCGATGAAAAGTAATATCCACCGTAACAGCACGGCAGAAGAATATTGGTCACGTTGTTGCCCATTAAACTTTTACACGACACAAACAGCGCACGCGTGTGAACCGCCATCAAACGTGTAACTGCCGCTAGGTGGGGTTACCAATCAGAAAAAATGAATTCCTCTGCGATAAGTCCGGTCCGTCTCATATGCGAATGCTGCACAACCAACATAGAAAAGACGGCGGCAATTCGCGGCCACATCCTCACGCTCTCGCGGCAAATTCGCTGCGATCGCAAATGACTACAGCATGGTGGAATCGCCAGCACAATTGTACAAAATCTCATACTTCAAAAGAGTCTACCTTTATCGCATCTTCCGCATCGGATTTTGATGTTAGTTTCACCTGAGCTCTTAAAAATCTTTAATATGTGCAGACGACTACATTCTCTCTGGCGTTGCCACACACTTATTGACCTACGTCGCTGACTTACCACATAACGTTTCGTAGATTATTTTGACGTTTTGCACAAAACGAGCGTGTTTTGGGCAAATGTCTGTTTATCCGGTATACGGAGACGAATAAATATTGATGTAAAGCCCTTGTAACAAGTTTTGCAAGTTTTAATACGCACTGAAAGCAGCAGAAACATCGCTGATAGCCCTATACCTGCAACGTAACTTGTCATCGGATGTCGCAGCGCCGATGCGCTACGCCAGCCGTTTCAAACATTTCCGCAACCAAGCGCTGAGGATTCAATGGGAAATCGCTGTTGAAACGGACTTACCACGACCCCGGCATTCAAAGCGGACTCACTAGTACTTACTAGCTTCACATTGTATTTGATTTACTGGTTAGCTTCAATTAATCGCAAATGCTTATGTACGTGAAATAGTCGAAACTGCTTATTCTATGTCAACTGTGCAGTCGACACAAGATTAAAAAGCTCTCTGACAACTACACTTGATCCTAGGATATACGGTACAGAGAACATAACCGTGGGAATTGCAACTGTAGTCCTGTGAATGTTTGAATATTCTGTTTGCACTCAAGCGAAGCGTGATTAACTTTAGTGTTGCGAGAAAATGAATTTGAACAAACATTCCACATTTAAGGTAGTCAAAAATCGACTTAGAAGTTGTAAACACGATGCCACAAAGGACACTACCAATCAGTCAACTGCATAAGCTAATTTGGTTGTAACTCTACTTGGAAAACTAAAGATATGCTAAATGTTAGTCGAACTCCTCAGCGACAGTTGAAACAGAAAGGCACCAACATGGATCAACACTCAAATCGTGATCATGAATACTCTAACATTCCAATCAATATAGGAATTGCTCAGAAAGCAGACATGCTATTATTAAATCCATGGTTATTCAGCATACAAGGTCTGAAAAGTTCATTGTTAAAACTGCATCACTCGATTTTTGTGCAAAAAACTTTTAAATATAACAAGGTTCAGAGGTGACACAAAGACCTGATAAATCAAACAAACCATATGTTCAGCGAAGCCCAGCAGTTTGTACCAGAAAGCATTTCTTCATTATTTGGTCACATTGTGTCATTGTGGCATAGACGGTGGCAGTAGGCTCGCTCCACATAATGACCACGTCATTTCCATTAGCGACTGGCAAGTTACCTCGTGGTGAAAGCCTCAATGGGGCAGATGCCTAGCCAACACTTGTTCGCGTCATCCAGATGGTGCTAGTATTGAGGTGTCATCCAGATGCTATTAGTATTGATATGTTTTCACAGGCAGCTTCTTTCTGGTTAAGCTTTGAGAATTTATTGTTTCTGCAGCATACATAGCCTACATTAGGACAACTTACTTCCATGTAGCTTTAGTAACTTTCAAGATGTCAGCAGCAACAAGGCAAAAATATTCCTTGTATTTACTTGGCGCATCAGAATCTGAAATACGGGGCTCCAAGCTTCCTTGTAACAGTCAGATCTTGAAGGTATTCTTTTACTACCATGTCAATTTGAAACAAACTATTCGTAAAGCATCAACTGCTGCAGTTGAAGATGCCACTCCTTTCTGGGAACGGGCAAGGATTCCAATCAGAGCAAAGAAACACTTGATCACTAAAGTAGAGAAGCTCCATGAAAAATGGAAAACTGTGAAGAAGACTAGAAATTGACAAGGAGAAAAACAAAGACATGATGAAGCAAGTTTTTTAAAGTATCTGGACAACTTATTTGGTATGGCTGCTCAGGATGCATTGCAGGTGATGAAAATAGAAGAGGACAAACAATTTCTTCTCGCTCAGCAAGAAGGTTGTCGTGGAAGTATGGGAGGAGTTGACAAAATGTTGGCAGATAGAAAAATGGGCTAAAGAGGAAATCTTCTCAAGCAAATTACAATATAACATTGGAGCAACCTGGCCCATCATATGTTGACAGAAACCAGATCAAATTCAGTTCTACAAGTGGTGAGGAAACTGATGAAGAATATACCCCCGTTTCTGATTCAAAGCCTTCAAATCCAAAAAAGCCACGACCAACTGAAAAAGCTAAAAATATCATGACATCTGGTCTAGCAGCAGCTCTGGATCGCACTGGCGTTTCTGACAGAAATGCCATTTACATTCTCTCAGAAGCTTTAGCTAATGTAGGTCAGAACCCATCCCATTTTGTCCTTAGCCGTTCATCTGTTGGACGTAAGAGAACTGATTATCGGCTTAATGTTGTCCAATAAATTAAAGAGCATTTTCATCTTAATGAACCTTTCACAGTCCATTGGGATGGGAAGCTTCTTGAAGATCTAGTGGGGAAGAAGCCTGTTGACCGCTTACCCATACTTGTTTCTGGGCATGGTATTTCTAAGTTTCTGGGAGTGCCAAAACTTGTTTCTGGCACAGGAGAAATGGTAGCAAGAGCAGTTTTTAATACAATTGTAGATTGGGGTATATCTGATCAGGTGAGTGCCATGTCTTTTGATACTACTGCATCGAATACTGGTCATCGTGCTGGTGCGTGTGTGCTCCTGGAGAAAAAGCTTGGGAAAA
>JGI24022J15233_10001833_pt1 | contig 18761 bp, 11 predicted proteins | sample Ectturendosymbi2_FD_15233 | JGI IMG/M metagenome (IMG submission 15233) | reverse complement strand
CCTTGTCGAAAGCAACAATTACAGGCCCTAGCTTTTCAGCGGGCATTTTGAGGGATCGCCTGCCTGGTTCTGCTCCCATCTCCTTGCAATGATTCAACTTGTGCTTATCGTTCAGCAACATTTGTAAAGCCACAACAGTGACCCACACCAAGCGAACCGATCGCAATTTATTGCGTAAGGAAACTAGTTTCGTTTGTTACACATCTTCAGTCCTTATTCAAATAGAATCTTTGGAAATAACGCACGTGCGCGATTTTATTTCCTCTGGAAATAACGCACGTGCGCGATGACGTAACGCCAGAGAGAAGCCAAGCGATTAAACAGAGCGTAACAGTTCATGAAAAATCGAGAAAGGCCCAGCCTTTCAACGTACATTGGAAGCGTGCAGTCAAGTTAATTTTTTGTTACTCTTTGTTCCAAACACAACTTCTTTGAAAATTGTTATATGTAACAGTTCGTAATATGTTGCTGTGCACGACGTCTAGTGCTTACAGAACAGAATTACTAGTTGTGACCCATGAAACAATGCAGCATTTAGGATCACGGTGGTACAAGGCTATATTATAACATTTTTAATGCGTCAGTTGATACCAAATTTCCACTTTTATCGAACAAATAAGATGCCCTAACTATTTTTGAGTTCATGGATCGCACGTGAGATTACCAGTCTAACGAGCGGTCTTTCAAAACCCCTAAATATTTTGCACACGTTCGTTTAAATTAGTTTCTATTGATTTTAATTTGGAACAAACAAGTTTCAGAAAGTTCATTGTGGTTTTTCAATAAATTAGTGAGCAAAAGTGTTGACTTCGAGTAATTTGAGAACAATTTATATGGACGCAACCATATTAGAGCTACGAAACAAAGTAGTATTAGAGCAGTATTAGGGATACGAAGAAAAATTTCAAAGACACTAAAATTTTGCTTCATACAAGCTTTTTGGCGTGCTAAGCTTATCATTACGCTCTGAAAACATGGCAATCTTTCCTTCACTCCAAAAATGTGTGCACTAAGCCACAAATGAAATATTTGAAAAATGCAAGTAATGCTTTGTGTATAACGCTGAAGTGTTTTCAAATTGGAGTTCTCATTGGTTTTCGATAAACAATCGATAAATGTAGTTTATTTAACTGTTTTTGAAACAAAAATAATTGGGTAGAAACACCAGTGCCAAAATCAATGCTTTCAATGAAATGATATTGAACAATAGGAAAACAATTCTTTTGATCGCCAGTTAGTTGCTACTTGTTATTCTCATTTTAATGCAAGAATTCGAAAAGACACTTTGTGTCAAAAGTAAGCGATTTTTCAAAAATATTAAACGACTTACTATTAACCAAACTGCGTATTTCTTGTTTAAAGGCTTCAATTTCGTCAATTGAGCCAGGCTCTCCTTTCACTCCTTGAGACCCTTTGTCGCCACGTGGTCCAGCCGGTCCGGTTGGTCCAGCTTTGCCAGGTGGCCCAGCTTCACCTTTTTTCGTCTGGAGATTGTTTGATGGAAGGCTGTTGTCTTCCCCGCAAACCCATACAGGCCTACACTCCTGACACAAAATGATACTGGTTCCAAGCGCAAAGCAGACCAAAAATAAACTCAGTTTCATGTTTAAGAAGTTCGCCTCTTCGTTAAAAGCGACAAGCAATCTCAAATTCTGTGGACGTAAAGACTTGAATATAAAAGTGTGTTTTGAAGGGTCATACTCACATTTGTCTATAGCATCAACAATTGTCATAACATCTGTTGTACAAACATATTATGCAAAAAGGAAAACACATAAACCAAACAATTGCAATTGTGCATTCTAACAAAATATAAGAACAAATTCTATTAACTCTGTGACAGAGAAACTAGCTTTACGTCGTCATTACAAGACTCAACCTACTTATGCTTCAACCTTTGAATTTTTTCTCATAAGTATATTTTTAAAATGTAATACCATCACTCAAAATTGAAAATGTTAGCTTTTTACGTCAGCATCCAGTTTTATTTCTAGTGCAAGAAACCAGGCACAGGGCTAGAATGAGAAACGTTGTTATGTTTTTGTTTGCTAGAAATTCTTTTTAGCATTTTCTGCATTTACTGCGTGCTACATTTGATAAAACAAAAGTTTTCATGAATTTTCCGCACGCCAACACATAATTTCACCAAATGAAATGTGATGCTTTGAACATCTTTATGTCAACTCGCTCTTGACTGATTTAGTTCTGCTCTGGAGAATAGGCATTCACCGTCACTGAACTGTGCATGTTGCACCCAATTATCCAAGACATCATCTATGAACCATACTGGATTTTGTGTTAAAGCAAGCAAAAAGAAACTCTATGAAAATTATTTCATTGATATTTTTCTTCACGTTGTTTCACTTTACTTTCAAAAATATTAGTGCAGTCAATGTTGCAGTTAAAACTAACCACATCGCTTGAATGATAACACATGTGTTTATTAATTGAAATCGAAAAGCCTCGTCCACAGCGACTTGCCAGTGGTCACATCTGTAATGATCAACTCCTCACGTCAAAGAAGGTTTCATCAATTCAGCTAGAGCTTACATCCAAGGTCGCCCGAAATGAATGATGGTTAACTTCCGTCGATTGATTCAAATTCCTTGACGTTCGAATAACTATTCACACNTATCACATGTGAAATATTTTATNCTTTGAAATGGCATGCAAGTGACACTTGCAAAGAGAAACAGTTCAGGAAACACCCTACAAACGGCTTATTTGCCATAGGAAACCACTGAATGGCTGACCTTTTCAAATACCGTGTTGGAAGTTGTGCAAAGCATGATCCGTCACACTCACAAAAAGGCATTTCCTATTTAAACTCCAACAAACGCCCAACTTCGACGTACTTTGCAAAAGGTGCAAAGCAAAATATAAATGACTTTGAAAAATGCATATAATCTTGAAACTCATTAGATGAAAAATGTTTTAATGGGTTCACTATAAACGCCGCAGATATGAAAAACTGAATATTTTATCGTGAAATAGATCTTGCATTTCGTTTCATATAAATTTTTAACGCTGTAGAGGCAACGGAAGATTTCACTTATTTACTGGCTCCTATCATACATGTTTAAGGTGAAAACAAGCTTTTAAGGAGGCAAATGGCTTGGGTGTGAGTGATCACATATTTCAATTTCAATCTGTAACAAACAAATTAGCATCCTTCCTACAAAGGACGACCTATTGTTGCACAGATTCAAATGATCTACCTTAGCCTTGTTTTTGTCTTTATCGTTATAAACGGCGGATCTGTACAAGATAAGAGTCTTTTTGACAAATTCCAAATCAAGCCCAGGCAAAGTTTAGACACTGCGTTACCCAGTCATCAGCAGAACAAATTGCACACCATCTGCATACTGAAGGTCCGCGACCCCAATGAATTCATGAGGCCGGCATAATCTTGTAGAAACAAAAAATGCTTACATACTTATGCAACCTTCGCAGATAGGATAACCACAAAACATTTGACATGGTTCCCGAAGGTGTGATTCCTGTTTTTTGGGGGTCAACGACGTAAGACGGTCTTTTTGGATTTGATTTTGAGGCCAGCGTCAAGAAACATTTGAGGTAGTTCACGAAGGTGTGATTTCTGTTTTTTGGGCGTCGCCGATGTAACAAGAAAATCATCCACGTGACTTTGTATGTCGTCAATGTCAGCTGTCAACCATTCAGGCAAACGTTGCATGGTTGAGGACTTTTAGTTAAACCAAGCAACAGCGACCGCAATTGAAACTGCCTCAAACCGTGAATTTTTGTCTGTCTTTACGTGCGAGAAGGATCTGATGAGAACCCGATTTAACATCAAATCTTGAAAAATATAATGCGTCTTTCAACTTGTGGTGAATGTGAAGAATGCGTGATATTTTATATGCATCTTTCACAATAGGTTGGTTCAATGACCGAAAACTAACCCACTATTCTGTTGCCGTTGCCACTATCTTTGGGCACTAAGCACGTGGGCGAAGCGTAAGGGCCCGATGCACGTTGAGGGACACCAGAAGCCATCATGTCATACATTTTCTGTCCCGCGAGGGCACCTTGCTTCAGTGCGACCTGCCGGCTCTAGAAAAGCAAGGTCCACCAGTTGCAGGAATTTGATGTTGAAACGGATTCTTCCAAGGCGTCTATCTGAGTCCCCAGCAGTAGGGATTCAGCCAAAACATAACAAAAGCGTTGCTCAGAAACTTTTATAAAAGCCAACCCATTCCGGGTAAAGTGGGCCTAATCATCGGTCACCATAATGAAGACAGTTGTCGTATCGCTTGCAATAAGACACTCAAAGTTGTCTGAAGTGATATAAGAATGCGAGTTTTTTTCTGGTCTTGNAGTTCGTACGTCTGTTGCAGATATGATGANTGCATTCACCTACGCACCATCACTTCACCATTTGTGCCTTTGCGATTCCTTTTGATATTGCTTTGACACGTTCCATTCTGGGGTACGAGATACTCGTACTTTCATGCCAACGCTTGCCTACCGGTGTATGAGTATACTCGTACTTGCAATCCTATACCAGAAGTTGTCTCCCGGAGCCCAAACTCCTGCTTGCACAGTGTGTTGCCAGAGATTGCCTCCAGCGAACGTGAAATTGCGTTTGGCAGAGCGGGATGCCAGAGGTTGCTCTAAATCTCATATGACAAACATAACTTTCATTATTGGTATTCAGAGACGAAGTGGCCAATAAAAGTAACTTTGGACAAAAATGTCCATGAAAAACAAAAACTTTCACCGTTGGTATCTTTGGCCAAAAAGGCTCAAAAATCAAAACTTTCACCGTTGGTAACCTTGGCCAAAAATGACCAAGAAAAAACAAAGCTTTCACCGTTGGTATCCTTGGCCAAAAATGACAAAGAAAAATCAAAAACTTTCTCCATTGGAATCCTTGGCCAAAAAGGCTCAAAAATCAAAAACTTTCACCGTTGGTAACCTTGGCCGAAAATGACTAGGAAAAACAAAAACTTTTCCCGTCTTAATCCATGGCCAAAAATCACCAAGAAAAAGCAAAACTTTCACCATTGGCATCCTTGGCTAAAAATNCTCAAAATAAAAAACTTTCACCGTTGTTATCCTTAGCCAAAAATGACCAAGAAAAACAAAAACTTTCATTTTGGGAACCTTGGCAAAAATGACCAAGAAAAATGAAAAACTTTCACCGTTGGTATCCTTGGCCCAAAAGGCTAAAAAAACAAAAACTTTCCTCTTCGATAACCTTGGCCAAAAATAGCCAAGATTATTTTTTTGAAAACGAGTGACATTCGTATGGAGTCAGTGTTCTTGTGACATATCAACAACGTTAGCATTCCAGGGTAACTTTTCAAGCAATGAACATTGCACGAATGTTTTTACTTGCTTGAACTTGTTGCTTGTGTGCGCAATAAATTTGGCAACGGAAAAACATCTCGCGAGAAGGTAGCTCCACTGAGATCATCTGTATTTTTACTCTGGCAAGAAACCTTTTAGGTACCGCACAAGCCGATATATTGACATTACTGCACGATTTTTGTGATAACTCGCAAACCACTAAAGTTACGTCCACCAGGAAGGTATTGTAAGAACAGATTTTTCACCGCCCTTATTTTGGTGTACTGGCGATAGCTTTGTGGCGTCACTGGCGAACTCAAACAGAGGAAAAACTGAAAAAGCAGAGTAGTACAAACAAAGGCAGCGGGTATGTTCAAAAACCTGTACGAAAATCTACAAACACGTTAGAAAAATTCATTCGTCACAGAAAATGTCTGCCAGGACCCAAAGTTTGTAAAAATATTTCTGTAAAAATTGTGCAAATTTTTTGGAAAGTACAAAAATTAATTTGTTGATTATTTAAGGGAGTTTCGTCATTTTTCACATGTAAACTATCATACCTCCGGTACCAAACACAAAAAGATCTGAAAGTTGCAATACATTTTCACATCTGCGTCCTACAACATCCTACCAAATTTGAAGCAGAAGTAATGAGAATAAAAAACGTTACGCTAATGATCCAAATAATTTCTGACAAGTGTCCGAAAATTGAAAAGTGGCCAAAAGTGCAATAAAGCAGTTTGGAAAGTTTCGACTTTTTGTTATTGGTTGTATTTTTGCGTTGTTTCAATGCTGCACTCCGAAATCCAGTATCGGCAGCAATTTTGGCCTAAAACCTAAAAATCGCTTTTTTCAAATTGCCTTTTTTGCCCCGAGTTCCTTTTTCAGCCGCAGCATTGTTTTTCCCCAACCCTAAAACAGTGGAAAGTTACTTGGTATAGTCCTTGAAAGCACTCAACGCCAGGTATAGTCCTTGCAAAAGAGCTAAAACGGTCACAAAAAAATTTATTGAAAATCATCAAGAACTTTTGTAAAAAGTTAAGAAACAAAGCAAAAAAGCGGATTTTCTCAGAAATTCTAAGTGCAAACATAACTTGCTGTTAGACCTAACTGAAAGACCTCACGAAAACCTTTCTTGCAATGTTTTACCTGTCGACATACCTTCAGCGGTTTGCGAGTTATCGCTGATAAACAGCCGAGCAAGTCGATAAATCGGCTTTTGCGGTCCCTGAAGGGTTATTCCGTGGCAATTCTCAGGAAGTGGTCAAGGTACCCTGTCCAATTTTCCTGAAATTTTACTCAAATTGTCATTACCCCATATGATGAACATCTGCAAAATTTGAATGAAATTTGTCAAAAAATGGCATGATTATAAAGCTTTTTAGTTGGGCATGCGTAGCCAGGAGGGGGGGCAAATTATTCATATTTGGCCATGTTTGAAGCCTTATTACTGTCAAACTACATTAGTGAACAACTCAAATTTTTCAGGGATGCTAGTAACTTTGCCAAATATTGAAAAAATAACATTATGTATATTGTGATTTTCAAAGGTCATGGCCCCCAAAGTTGAATGTTTCCAGCTCTTGCTACAGATTTTCGAAAATTTTCAAACCTTACCAGCCTTAAGTCACCGCAACCACATGAAAGGGAGACAAAACAAAGCAACTTTTTGCGGCCAAGGTCCGGGCGGTTACCACAAAATCATATGATAAAAGGTTGCGTTTTCTCCGCCAATTGCTTTGCTACGTAGTCAGATGATCCATTATTACAGTTGAGTAGAAAGTCCTACCATTTTTCTTATTATTACGCCAACAACGCCACTACTTCAAGCATCTATTCCAACATTACTACCAGCAAACAAATTAATGACTTTTTCTAAAAAAGCAGAGCAAATAAATAAGTTAACGTGTAAGGTGTTGTTGGTCAATATTTGACATTTTTCTATTCAAATTTCCAAAAATGGAAAACTACGCCCATCTTGAACCAATTGGATATTCACCAAACAAAATGGACGGTCGACAGAAACAACGCATGCAGTGACATTACTTACAAAGCTAGAGATTGTCTGTAACGTTGTGTCTAACGCTGATTAAAGTGTTGTTGTGAAGCGGCGATAAATCAATAGTGATTAAAACAATATGTCCAGAACCCAATTCCCTGTAAACCTGGTCGGAACACAGGCACGGTTTTACCGCGGTATTACGACAATATCAAACTGTGAATATTGTTTGATGGCCGATTTAGAAACTTGCTTTCGAACTCCTATCTTCTACCTAACAAATATAACTCTGTTGTGCACAATGAATAAAACACACCGCGCAATGCCGGACATGCTGTACTTCACTAGCGTAGTCAGTGAAAGGTTTGCAATGCTGCTTCTTACACGCTTTTTTGAGCAATAACCGAGCATGCTTCGCAATGGAGAATGCACTTGGTTAGCCTGCAATCGCAAGGTTTGATGCAGTTCAGGTCATGCATGTTATTGCAAAAAGTAATCACACAAAACCATAACGAGTATGCTTAATTGAGGTCGGTTTGATTTGCACCGCACTTTAAGACAATTTTTGCTCTTGCATGGAAAAAATAAAAAAGAATGGGGTTAAACTTCACTAGCCTGCCTTACCATCAAACGGATTTCAATGCGTTTGAGGCTATCTTTATTTATATAGTTAGCCTAATAAGTCACGCACACGGAAAGGCACATTTCACTAGCGTGCCATTTGCAAAGCTTTCAATGCGTGTCCCAATGTGGTCTTTCTTCTGTTGTTAGCACTTAGCAGTAAATGAAGCGCACTGTCGTATAGGTAAAATCATTTACCTCCTTGGCATTGGTATGAATATAACAGCTGTTCTTTGCAGTTATTTTACTGTGTAAAAAAATCAACCAGCAAAAGTATTTTTCAAAACAGATATCATGAAATGAACTATTTTGAGTAAGTTTGGTGTTTTTCATTTCGTGTTTCTTCGTACGTCAGTGGTGGGGTTACGGATGACAAAAACAAAATTTGATAGAATGCGGTACTGCGCGAAGGTTCTGCAGGAATTTCGCAGAATGGTCGTTTGCGTCTACTTTCTAATGTCATTATCTTCTTTCAAACGCAATGGCACGGTCACAAAAATTTGCATGTGACGTCAACAACTATCTACGACTTCCGTGTGTCTTCATCAACTATGTCACTTTTCACAAATATTTTTCACTGGACCGGGATTTGAAGTTTTTTTGTAACGCGTTGCAGCTTACGACTCCACGGAGGTCACTACAAACTGAGGAGTCAATCTGGTTCAGTGGTTNGCAACCTGTGGTAGGCGAGGATCATCAAGTGGCACGCTACAAAGTTATTTAGGCTTACTAAAAATCAGTAAAGTAACCAAGTTATAATTGCCGAGTCACAAGTCGAGTCGAGTCACACACACTTCGCGTCAGGGTCATCTAAGTTGGTTTAGAGTGGAGTCATGACTTGGTCGATTCGAGTCAGACTAGAGTCACAAAAACTATGGAGTAACTTCTCATCATTAGATTGCAAGCTTGGGTCAATTTCGAGTCAAATAAAATTGAACATTTTCCTTATGTTGCTTTTATCAGCTTCACGTCTTTAGCTAGATAAAGTTTTTAACGCGTGGTTAAAATTTTTTATGCAGACTGGATTGTATTTTAACTTCCCTCCTTCATCATCAGTCAATTCCACAAGTCTAGCCTAAGCATGACACCAGTAGAAGATACGGCCTCAGTAGGAAAATTGTGCCAATGCTCAACATTGACGCTAAGAACGCTCATTTCCTTGTGTGCAAACTATCTGTTTTTGTCAATAAAACATTAGTAGATTTTGTAAAAATGATTCTGGTTAGACTGCAGGGGCCACCATCCTTTTTGAAACTGCGAGCTACTCTTTGTGTACCGATTAATGCGAAGGGTTACTAGTTTGATATACACTTTTGAAATAAAATTTTTCTCAGTTTACCTTTAATTATTTTAGTACTGATATTCGTTAATGTGAAGAAAATGATCATACTAATGTTATTTTTAGAACAGGTCAGCGGGCGACCTACATGGTCTTTGCTTGCGACCTGGTGCCCGCGGGCACCAAGTTGGTGGCCCCTATGCTAGAGTCTTAAGCCATTCATTGTGACTCGAGGTGAGTCATTCAGTAAATAGCCTGACTCAAGTCGAGTCATCACAACGGTAGATGATGAAATGTATGCCGATTTTGCGCATTTGACTTGAGGTCACCTCGCGCGATGAAAACGGAAATTGACAATGTCGAGTATCTAGGTGTCATAATTCATAATGAAGTTTCACGGAAACCGCAAATCAGTAGCCTACGTGGGAAACCTGCTCAAGTCTGCGGTGTCGTGTGTAAACTTAGAAATTAGGTGACTTGAAAATATAGCGTCTCAGTTATTCCAGCCTCTCACTTTCATATGTAAAGTGCTACAAAACGGAATTTCGAAATGCGTGCCTTTTCCAATAGAAGATTAAGTACAAGCAATTTTTTAAATATTTGAAATTCTCAAAGTTTTACCAACAAAATTTTGCGAAGTTTATGAAAAAGTACTACCCTAACATCCCCCTCTCTTCTTTCGATAATTTTTTCCACAACTGCACAACATGTTTGAGCATTGCGCATGGAAACAAGTATCAGAAACCTTTCATCAAACGCGTGTTAGAACTGATTATGGCAATAAAATGTTGCAATATGTAGAACCTGTTCTATGGTATTGCATTTCTAATAAAATTAAATATTACCATGGCAAACGTTGCCCTCTTAAATGATATTGCAACTGCATGCTGGACATTGTCTCTTACGTGAAATGCATATGCGGATTGTAACATATTTTTGAATAACATTGCGTACGTTGTCCTCTCAAGTGAAATGGCAACTGCGTGGTGGATATTGACTCTTTTGTGAAATGTGAACTCTTTTGATTGGTTTAACTTAAACTGAGCACATTTACTGCTTCTGAACTCATGGCTTGTGCCTCACGTGTACTATTGGAAATTTGTCAGTGAAAGACTGGGTTTGAGACTGCTTTGTCGGTTTTTCGCTCAACCTGTGGTGTTTGTTTAATCATTGTCATTTGAAATGCGTTATTTGTTGCCTACTTGCAGCGCAAAATGTGGTTGGTGTGAGGATTTTGTATTAAGTACTGTATTTCAATGGTACGCAATAAAAAAGTTTGGTAACCTCTTACTTAGTTGTTGCAGAAGCACAAGTCAGTCCCCCAACCAAACAACCTGAAATTTTGATATTGCCAAGTGAAAGGAAATCGAAATAAAGAAAATACTCACCACATTGTCCATCAACAACTTTACAGTAACGCTCTAAGTTTGATTGACTCCTTTGATTATGTTGAGATATGCAGCAACTATTCGATACATTTCAATGTGAAATCAGAATAAAATAACTTGAAATTGATCGTATGGACTAAAGGCGAGCACCAGGCAAAGCATTCAGTACGGCGACCGGCGACCATGATCAGTTTCCTTGACATGATGCGTGCAAGCTGGCTATCAAGCCAAACGTTGCACTTTACTTATACAAGTGTATTGCATTGAATCTCGATTAGAAATTGCCTGAAACCACGCATCAAGAATGGTGACTCAGCTAATAAGCAGAAGCAATACAAAAAGCCACCGCACACTAGGTAAACCGAATATCATTGAATATTAGAGCAAATCGGCATAATAGCCGATCAGTGTAAACAAAGGGTGGTACTGCGTCATATACTGTAGGATTGGTGAAGGAACATGGCAGTCATCTGGTGAACCAACCCTGTTTATGACTTTGTGAAAAGTGTTGAAAAACAACAGCTGGAGATCAATTAAGCACAGTAAGGAAACACAGGCAGAGTGTGGTAAAGAAAATGTACAAATGAAATCGCATGCCTATGTACACAGATGAGCGGATTGAATGTAAATGAACGAATTTGGTGTGGTTAATAATATGTTTAAAAAAATATAAAAAGAAAAAAAAAAGTAACAAAAGCTGATCAATGAGGTACAAAAGAAAATAAAGCAAAGCAGAAAAAAACTATGGTGTGTACTTTCATGCCGAAAAGAATAGGATGTACACAGGAAAGAAAAAAGATAAAACAGTGAATAAGCATCAAAATAAACAGAATTACAAATTACTAAAACACACAGTATTTTGTTCTGAATAAGTGAAATGTTGCTAAAGTTCATAATTGTGTATATTTTTCATGTAGGAGGTTTTTCTTCAGTTTCCATTTAAAGGTAAAAGTGGTTGAAGACTTAACATCGTTTGGTATTAACGTCCACACTTTTGGGGCAAAAATGCAAGTGAAAATTTTCCTGAGGGACAGTTAAAGGGTTAACGCTAGGTAGAAACAGGTTGTTAGAAGTTGAACGTTTTTTGAAATGGGAATGAATTGGGTTGATTGGAACAAAAAGGCCATCAAAATGGTTTGGAATCAGTTGGTAGTAATAACACTGTCTATTGAAAGAAATCCTTTCTCCGCACAGAATCAGACACTAAGATCTTACGGAGTATATCTTTCGCCTACAAAGTAGGCATCATCAGCTCTTATTCAAAATAAGAGTAGTAATAAGAGTGAATAAATCTGTAGTAATAAGAGTGAATAAACTTACCTACTGATAAGGTACATAGTTTGTGCTGGAAAGTTCTTCTAGAGATGCCGTGTTAGTTGGTCTTATTAGTTTTGTAGCTTTATTTTGGAGCTTTTTTTCTGAGAGGCTGAATGGTTGCGTTTGAAGCACGACCCCAATCGAAGATTGATTAAATAAGGTAGGTGTGTATTAATGAGTTATCGACGACTTTCAGTACAGATTGTGTTCCATAAAGTTGAAGTTTAGATAGAACTACGCAAGTTCTTGATATTTGCGTTTTCGCCTTTTGTACATGAAGTTTACAGCTTACTTATTGTCAAAAAGAACACGTAGGTATTTCAGGTTATCTTTCGAGGAAATGCTGTGGTGATTTATAATAACTTCAATTGAAGTAGGATTGTGTTTTTAAGAATTTAATAACATAAACATAGTCCTTTGCAGAATGCACAAACGCAAATTTATCCGCCATACCATCTCACTTCATAACTGATCGTTGAATGGTTAAATGTATACCTAAAACAACTTTTCAATGTAGCTTTAATTTTTTATTTTATAAATTGTTGCAAACAATTTTTCATTAGTAGCATCTGCTTGCAATAAACTGTTTTCAAAAAAGGTATTTTGCGTTTGTAACTATTTGTTTGTTTTTACCTAATTCATTAAAACAAAAAGTGCTTTATATTTTTTAAATATTGGTAAACGGCGTCTGAGTTTCAAAAACTATATATTAACTTGTTGTTTCTTCACTTGACAGCTGATGTTAGCGAGAAGTATAAGAGCGTGGAGACGTAATATCACGTTCCTAAGAATCATTAGAACTACGCTGGAATGTTTAGAATTCTGTACCCCGGTGAACTGAAAGATATTCGTAAAACTGAATGGGAGGTTGTCCACAGCAATAAACTAATATCAAACACTTCAATGTTTATGAATCGTGTGTGGATTTTTCCGCAATTGTTTTCCATAAAGCATGTTTCGCGCAGGACCCTGTGTTTTTTACCTCGTCAAAAACGTGGTCACATTGCGTTTGTTTTTCCACAAGCGTGAGTGGATTGAATCACAACGTTTCGTGCTGAGGTAATGACTTGATGAAACCTTTTTTTCAGAAATTTGCGGAATGCAAATCAAATTTGTACCATTTTGAAATGAGAACATCATCTGTATATCTGCAAAAAATCCTCTCCAGAGAAAAAGAGAAAACAAAGCAGTGTTTCAAATTAATGTCTAGGGTTACATGAGAATAAAGTTAAACCACTGTACGGTAATTGACTTTATCCAACGAACTGGAGCGGATTATGTGTAAATGCAAAAGCAGTTCTGCTTTATCTTGAACTTTGTCACGATTACAAAACCTGTGGCTTCAAAAACGAGAATAATTTATCTGCACTTAGCTGAAACTGCATGAATTATTTCTCTGCATAACCCAACATTTTTACCGGTGGCAAAAGTTTATCAACACTCTGCAATTACACACTGAAATCTACTTTTGGTAAACCTTTTTTATCCGTTAAAATCAAGGATTAGATTTTGGCTTGAAATGTTTTGCTCAGGCTACATCTAGAAAATTCCGTTTGAATGCAGTATGTTACTTTAAGTGAGCAGGCACTAGCAATAGTTTCACTGAGTTCACGTGGCTTAANTTGTTTTTTGAGGCTACACGCAGTATATGCAATAAGTTTGNAACGGCTATCAAAATTTGTATTNATCAAAAAATNACTACCTTAACCGAAAAAACTTGGTTCATGTTTGCTTGTCAGGCAGTCCTTGACATTTTTAATGTGATACGATGTCGCATTTACAGAAACAATGAAGGACGTTTTCTTTCATAAGTTAGGAAACCTAACATCTAGATTTCTCCAACAGCTAACCTCCTAAAGCTAACATCACACTGAAATAAAACTTTTATTAGTAACACCTCTTTCGTCCTGCTTTCTCGAGTTAAGTTCAGTCTTCGTTCGAGTCAAACTGTGACGTCGTTTACCTGAAATGTTTCACTGTTAACAACAAAGGTAGTATTGTCGATAGTTTTGAGTCTTACAAAGCATTTCCGAAATATATTCATTCAGCATGTGCCCTGTCAAAACAGTGCAACTTATTTCTGTGTCTGTCGTACGTTATAGGATCTTAGCTATTTCTCAGAATATCTAGGATTTGGAATCACAGTAGACATCTTCACGTGAGCAATAAAGTATGAGGTTTATTCACCACAACACCAAGAGTCAGACGTTTCATTGCAAATGTACTGTAACAGCTTTTTATGAGGACATGAATTCAGAATGCGAGGAGCGCGATGCCAGAGCAGCACTAAGCAAGAGATTCTTCTGAACCCCACATTCTTGAAGTATCATACAGCAGAAACGTTCAAAACAATCAAAAAGAATTGGCGCAGAAAAGCCTTTCACCTGACAAGTTTTGCAGGTATGCACATTGGAAATTTTCTGCGTGTTTGCCATAAACAAATCAAGAATTTTCTGCCAAAAAAGTGACATATTTGGTGCAGAAATGAGAAAAGATTTTTGGCAAGTGGTTGATCCGCGGTATTGCTTTTTTGATTTTCGATTACAAGCATACAAAAGTAGCAAATAATGATTTTGAAATATCATGATGAAGATTTCGAAGAAGTGTTCCTCACAACTGGTTTCCAGTTACTTGAGACAATTGATCAGAAAGCCCATTTTCAGTCGCATTGCACCGTCAACATGCTGGTTTTCAAACATTTCTTTTTCCACGACCACCAAATCATGCAATCGGAGCCGAAGTTTTCTCCCCAGCGTCCATTCAACCTTGCCCATCCGCAACTGGAATTATACCACCAGCCTCCTCTTCCGTGGTGTGCGCAGGTGGAACTAAAGAAATACAGTAGATGCAGCTCCATTTACTGTAGTCACACCTGTTTCATCGTTTTTGTCATTTGACCACATTTCAATATTGTTTTCTCTCATAATTTTCAAAATTCTTAACTCCGGAAATTTTGAAAAGCTGTGTCGGATGTTAACACATATTATTGTCCACCTCCAAAAATAAAAATCACATATTTGTGATTTTCTGCCATGGGTTTTCTATACGTCCTTACTGTGGAGATATGTGAGTTTCTGCCTCGCCCCCTTGATTTCTTAATCGTGAAACGCTGATTACTGCCATGGCAGCCCAAGGCAGTTTGCGTAAGTATATCGCTGCAAGGATTCAACGCGTCGTTCCCAGTGATAACAGTACCAACCCGTGGTCTAGTGGTAAGTGCGTCCGCTTCGGTGCTGGCAGATCGGGATTTCGGCGCTCGGCAGGGTCTTACCAAGGTACTGTAGCCTTCTTACCAGGCCCACGGTGTGCGGAAGAACTGCAGGGAATCACGACTTTCAAAATACGACATTATTTCCACTGGTGTTTCTTGTTTTGATAAACATGACACTTACGAAGTTGTTTTTGCTGAATCAGCATTAATGAGCAAATGGATGTCACTGAAATGTGATAATGTTTGACGCTTTCAGAAGAAAATAAATAAAAATGTTTTTGATAACCGTTTTTTTTGGTGCATGTTTGCACTAAAATGTTCTACTTTCCATATCTAAACAGTGATGACACACTGAAGCGGAAACGAGGTTGACCCTGTGTATGTCGTTTTCCAAAAAAGAAACAATGTGCGCTTTGCCATTAAGTGCACTTTGAAAGAAAGCACCAATGATATTTCTCCACCAAACTGTAGGCCAATTTAACTTTGCTCATGTAGAACGAGAGTGCTGCAACCACGTTTTGCAGGAATATCGAATTTAGATGACATGCTCATTAGAAGTAGAATTATGGCACGGTCAACTTCATAAAAATTTTTTTGGATCTTTGTTTAACTGGCAACCTCCTTCATGAATCTTATTTCAGAGACTGAAGTACTCCTCGTTAATTTTCTTCGCCTGTGCGGTGAAGCACTCTGCTGTGCCGCGATGATCTGTCCCGTGTGCGACAAATAGTTGAGCTTATTTACTGTGGCCTGGTAGTTGCGTGAAATTATGAAGCTAAATTTCTTAAAGTTTAGCCTTGCGCCAAATTTTGAAAAGATTCAGAAACACAGCAGACTGACCCTATATTAACTAAAAAATCTAGTGAATACGTTCCTGCACACAGTTTTAGAACCTTTGGCCTTAATCAATAAGACCAGGCCTGAAAATGAAGCATAGCACTGTTTTTCGGTAATAACATCAGTGAAGAGGTACCAACTTCAGCAAACCAGGTTACCCAAAGTGATTAGGTCAAAAAAGAACGTCTAACAGCATGCATAAGTAGTAATAAACACCATGCTACAGTATACCTATTATACTCTGCAGCGTAAGGAGGTTGTATGGCGCCCGGTACAAGAAGCAAGTTTGGCGCCCCCATGTTCGAATTTGAGGTCTTTCGGAAGCAAATGTACTGTACTCAAGAAAGTACTTGTATGACATTATTGAGATTTTTCCGCGCCTCCGCGGTGATTCTGCGCCCCTGTAGTGATTCGGCACCAGCGGGATTGTGTCCCCTTACCTCCATCGTTACGCCCTGATTATACTACCACGTAGACTCAAATATTTCATCTTGCAATTTTGTACAAACGTTCCTGACGAACGTTGGGTGAAAACGTTATTTAGAGTGCATTTCTGCAGTAAAACCTGGACAAAAGTTGTAAAGTACTGGGTGGTTTGAATTGAGTTATGTTCTTACACTTAGATCAGATTCCAGCCATTGCAATAATTCTACTTGATTTTTTAGATTAGTACAATTCCTCTTGTTTCTGTTTGACAGCGATCTCATATTCGTGAACGATTTGAAACGTTTACTTGTTTGCAAGTAGAAACGTGTAAACTGCAGTCATTGCTTTCTTTGCTTAGCTTTTGATTCCACTTTGAAAGCTTAGTCTTGCCTTTATTTCTGAAAACGTCATCCACAGAAGAGCATTGGAAAGCAGAAAACTATTGCATGTCGACCACACGGAAAGTCCTTCACCATTGAAAAGTATTAGGATAATGTACAAATACCCATGGGAAATTACTAGCATAAAGAAGAAATACCCCAAGGAAAAGATTAGCACAAAGCACAAATGCGTCTGGGAAATTATTAGCGTAAAGCACAAATACCTGGACATCTTATCATGGTTTTGGTGTCTGGACAGACGTAGTGAGCTGTGTAACATGCAACAAGTTGCGCAAAAAGGCAAGGTCGTCCTTTTCAGAGAGAGAAACACCTGAATCTGGCAAGAACTCGTTGAACGTTTTCTAACCCAACATCGAAGGCTGGACACAAACTAAAGGGAAAGTTTTCCCAAATATTTGCATATGACATGAAGGCTCTTGATTCAGGAAAATCATTAGACTAGCGCCGACCAAATGAAACTTGTACCATTCTCCACATCTTCATATATCTCATGCCCACCAACGGCAAAGTTACCTTTATCAATAACTCGGTCCATTCCCAGCATTTGGTTAACTCAGCTGATAATGAGAAAATGGAACCGACTAACATTACTGATGACAATTTCACAATTACTAACCTGTATCCCCAGACAGAGTCATTGCTCGATGCAACTCAACGTACTGCCGTATCCTGTAAAATCACCGTCGCTGGTGATTACAGGCACGAAAGATACCCNGTNCAAAAGTGTAGGAGCAGTCAAATTTTTGGGAATACCAAGGATTTTGCCCGAATTTTACCAAACTGGCCGAAGAGACCNCCAAAAAAATGGCCTTCGTGTGTTTTTGTGTTGTTTCTGCAAACATTGGGTGCTATTTTTTGAGCCAAACAATGTTATGTCACATATTTGACAGGATTTTTAGGGCTTTTGCCCATATTAGCAAGGATTTTTCCCGGAGTTTCAGGGATTTTGTCCGGATTTTCAACAAATTAAAACTTTTGGGAGTGTGCTTGCACCCCCTGCATCCCCTCCTCCTCCACTACCCCAGTACCAATACCAATGGCGCCCAATGAACTGATTGGTGCACTTTCAACCATCTGCATGCTCTATGTAGTCAAATCAAAATTTTCCTTTGCATTTAGTAGATGGCATATTCCAAGTAACATCCGATGTTATGTCTACACTTTGTCTCAAGTCTATGGCGCTATTCCCGATAGAGAAGCATTACACCATTTTCCCGGTACACGGCACAGTCGCTCGATCATCTGCAATTCCTTGAAGATTTCTACATTTACATCAGCCCAAATCCAAAGTTGGAACTTGAGAAAAGCGAACTGAAAAGAGCTCCACACCATGATACACGAACTGCCAACCTTGCTTCCAGTTCCTACATAGGACAACATCAATTCCGCTTATAATCTGCACACCTCCGTGACCAAGTCTGCCTCCAAACATATCATCCCGAGAAGTTTTCGAAAAATTGAATCCCAACCTGGGAGGGAGTAAGCTTAAAACTGTGCAATAAATACCCAGAAACTAGGCATGCCACCGCCTCTGCACTCATCCTTGCATTATATTGAAAAATCCCGATGAATTGATATTGTGGAAAACATTGATTTCGCAAACTCATTCAAAACAAGTTTGAGTTTGGTAAAGAGCCTTACTGGTGGCTGAAGCAAGAAACTGTTCTGTCCAATCTCAACTAAAACCGTTGCCAAAAAGGTTGTTCGGAACGGCACGTACAGTATGAAACCTCAAATAAGAATCACCGAAGAAATATTCACGGAAAATTTAACCCTTTACCGCCCACGCGAGCCAATAGATTCGCGCGTACGTTTTTGGTTATAACTCGCCAGCCGCTGCAGCTAGAGAGGTGTTCAAACCCTCTACGGATTCAGCAAGTCTAGTAGTTCCAAGTCAAAAAAAAAATTCAGTTTTGGGTTTGGGGTTCTCTTGGGGGGTCGTCACAAGTGGGGGTGTTTTCGCATTTTTATG
>JGI24022J15233_10001831_pt1 | contig 18763 bp, 7 predicted proteins | sample Ectturendosymbi2_FD_15233 | JGI IMG/M metagenome (IMG submission 15233) | reverse complement strand
ACACCCACCAGCTGTGACACGGCAGACCACCAGTTCCTTACACAGGAAGCCATACTAGATGATGTGATACCAGTAAAATTGGTTACCTTTCCAGCTAACTTAGACCCTCTGGGCTCCCGCTCTATTTCTATTTACATTGACGCATCAGACTCACTGCCCAGGCATCGGGAAAAGCGGTGATGGGATTTACTCGTAGACATTGTTTTTGTGTTGAGGTAAAGAAAAGGATGCAGAACGTTCACAGAGCAATTGCTAATAGTTGTGGATAGCTGAAACACACTTGGATTTGCGAAAGATCAATTTATCATCTAGTCTTCAGTAGGCTCAGTGCGGTAGGCTACAAAATTGCTGTGCTGTTTAGCAGTGCCGGATTAAGGTAGCGCGTGGCCTGTAGCATTTCAAGAGCGCGGGGCCCTAAGTTTAAAAAACATTTCAACGCTTTTGCTCAATCATAAAGTGTGTGGCCAAGGCATCCGTGTTACTATAGCTTTACTCCCTGCATGCTTTTCTCCAGTTTGCATCATAACATGACAGTCGTGAGTGTATCGTGCTGACCGCCAGTGGTGCCAGATGGTTGTGACATATATCTGCTAAATGTTGTCACAAAAAACTGCTAGATTCTGCTAAAAATCTTGTTGCAAATTTTCAGCTAAAATCTGATAAAAGGGGTGAAATTCTGTTGGAGACCTGTTTTTTTTAACATGATTAAAAGAAACCTATAAAGTTATACAACATATTTCTGGGAGTATCGACTAGATAACCTGAGGGTTTTTTTCGGTCTCCCAACTGCAAGCTTGGGAATGCTTTCAAGTGTTTACAAATGGCGTTTGTTTTTTATTACATCGCACCCGCTTTTTGCAGTAAACAATAAACAATACAATACAATATTAATTTTTCGTCTTACTCTCGCTCTCAGTATGCATGGGCTGAAAATGCCGGTCTTGGCCAACACACTTTTCGGCCCTAATTTTCTTTTCGTCAACATTTTGAGAAACGTCACTGCAGCTTACTTCGTTTTTTGTATGACACACAGTTCTTGACGATCTCTTGTTTCAAATGGTTGCCATGTTTTTATACAGAACAATGGCCAGCGATAGACAATCTGAGTGTAGCTTCAGCCCTACAACTTTCTAAGCCTGGTCTTTGTAACTTAAAACTTAGTGTTACATTAGGGGGCGTGCAAAAAATTCTTAAGTCTTGAGTGCTTTTGCTGCCAGTTGTGCTTTAAGGTCACAATGTTTCGCTACGATTGCATTGTTGCAAACTTCGCAAACCCTCGCAAAAAGGCTTATCTTGAATCAGCAGGATAGGCAGCAGGCACTGAACCAACTTTTAAGTTCTGAATCTTGCGACCATGTATGTCGAAACTTTTGGCAGCTTTGGTTTACCAGGAAGTTTTTTACCAGACATTACTTACTAGTGCAGCTGAACCACTTGGAAATATCGCGCCGTGGGATAAAAACATATTATACCAATGTTGTCGTTAACCTAACGCGCTCACTAAGCACACAAGCAAATCATTAAGGCTTCACCCATCAAGCCATGAACTATTATTAAGGAGCTGACCCCTGAGTAACAACAACTCATAAAAGGAGCAATGGAAAAAGGGGAATCTTCTTGGCTGTCAGCCTTGCCAATTAAAGCGATTGGCTATGCACTACACAAACAAGAATTCACACATGCTGTCTGCATGAGATGTGGATGGAAGGTGAAAGGCATACTCACCCACTGTGCTTGTAGAGAGACAAACTCTGTGGATCACAGCCTCATATGTAAACTGGGTGGCTACACTTCAATGAGGCACAACTCAGTGAGAGACTCAGAAGAACAGATAATGAGAGAGGTCTGTAGGGATATTCAGACCGGACCCACGCTTCTGCCAATCAATGAAAATAACTATGAAAGAACAGTCAACACTGCTGACAATGCAAGGTTGGATATCTCTGCGAGAGGACTGTGGAATAGCTGTGAGAAAACTTTCTTTGACATAAGGATCACACATACTACCTCACAGTCTTATTCTGGGAAATCCCTAGCAGAGATCTACCAAAGACATGAAAAAGAGAACAAGAATAAGTACAACCAAAGAGTGATTGACATTGAGAAGTCTTCATTCAATCCCCTTGTCTTTACAAGTGGAGGGATGGCACCAGAATGCAACAGAGCCAACAAAAGACTAGCAGAAAAAATAGCTGAAAAACGCAGGGAGCCATATGCGTCTGTCATCACATACTTAAGGACAAAGCTCAGATTTGCCCTTTTGAGGAGCACCCTTGCTGCAATACGAGGATTTCGAGGCAAGCGAAGTGATGTCCACCTCCAGGACCTCACGGACATTGACTTCAGCCTAATTACTAGGCCCACAATCATATAAAGCTGAATGACAGTGTCAATGACGTGACACCGTTTATATCTGTGAAATAAAATGAGTTAATTCACATAAGTAAGTTATGACTTTTTGTGAAAATCTACCTTAGAACTTCTCTAACTTACTAAACATATTTTGTTTTAAGTACCTAACACTTATTGGAATAATGTTTGCTGCTAATATTACTGTAACCTGTCCATACCCTTCTTTCTTCAACTTCGTTTNGTGACACCATGCATCTGGCCGGAAAAACTCTTACATGCAACCCACCCCACTACGGTCTGANGGTAATTTCATATTTCTTCATTAATTGTGTGTATGAACTTTGTTTTCTTCCCTTGCTACTTGTTTTTGTAATGAAATTGTGTTAAAACGCATTGCTCTCTGCCTCATAACTCTTTATTGCTGCTCGCTTCCTTCACATGTGTGCTTGCTCCACCTGCTCATCTGTACATGTGTCACCTCTTCACCCATTGCTTGCCCACCACCATCTGTGTTATGTTGATGTCTATCGTGTCTTTTTTTATTGTATTTTCGCTGTATTTCTGTTTTTTTCTGTGCATGTGCTTCTTTCTTGCTTTTGTTACTTTCGTTTTTTTTTCGTTTTGTGCGCCCTCTGCTCTTCACCTTACGCTTATGTAATATGGATTATTTGCGTCATATTTTTAACAAGTTCAGGTTTTTTTTTTTGAACATACTGACAATTTACGAGTAGGCTAGCAGCAAATCAAATGCATGAAGTACATAAAAAAGCTAGTTACATCTTTTCTAGAAAACGTTAAATGTTTTCTTTTACTTTCCCTTATATACACAAATTGAAACATGTAGATGATACATTCAAGGTCTGATGGTTTTCTTTTCACCTCTACCATTGCGTTCATTGCAATATTTGACTGCTAATTTAACATATTTGACTGCTAATTTAACATAAAATTTTCGAAGAGGGAAAACTCTGTTTGCAACTATTGCCGTAATTTTAGGCTTTTTCTTTGTGGTGTAGAAAGGGTGAAGCGCTTTGTGTACGTCCAGTTTCGTTGCATTGTCAACAAGCTGAAAAGGATAGGCTGAGCAAAATTTCGACTTTGCCCCCCCCTGGAAAATTTCTGCGGACGCCCATGTACCCATGTATATGTATGCAGATATTCGTTTGGTCACTGATTGATTTCTGCATCGTTTCAGCTGTTTTTCTAGTGTAACTTTTGGTATAGGCAATTGGCAGCAGGCCTTATTCTGAAATTTGGTTCTTGCCGGGGCGGTTGAGGTTAACGCTCTTGCCCAAGGAGCGCTACGGCAATTCACTCAGTAGCCGTGGGTCGAGCACCCAACCTTCGAATGAGAGGCGGACACTACCATTGAGCAAGCTTACAAGGCCCTGGCGCCAGAACCAAGACCAACTTTCTTTGAGAGAGAATGCAATCCCAAGTGCAAACGGCAGATATAGGATTTTTGAGAGTTCTAGGTGTGACACTTCGCAACAAAGTGCACAGCTGTGAAATCGTTAAGCCGTGAATGTCGAGACGTTTCGCCGAATAGTGCGATCCCAGGTACAATGGTTCGGCCATGACGTGACCAGAATGCTGTTTAAGAAATATTGGCGAGGAGTCCTATCAGTGAACCTTTCTGCTGGGCACTAACCGTTCACACGTTTACACAGCGTTCGCGTTAATCGTGTGACTTATCAGTTATACCTTTGTCTTGAATGCGTTTTTCCGTTGTCATTATTTTGCGTGTATTTACAGCCTCCCATGCTATTACGAGAGAGTCGGAGGTAAGGTTGCCAGACGTCCTTGAGCGCCAAGGACTTTCCTTCAATTTGCTATCAAAACTGGTTTTGCACTTGGAACCTTAAAAACATTTTGTTGTCCTTGAATATTTTCCGGCGTCTTTGAAAGTTTTTGAACAATTGTGAAATCGTTCATTATTGAATTACTGATTATACTGAACAGTCAAAAATAAAGATTAAACAATGCAATTGAACATAATAACGTGCAAGTTTCTTCCATCTTAAACAGTTACGAGGAAAAAGTAGCCATTGTTATTCAGCAACCTTCGTTTGAAAAAATGTGCTACACCACTATATCTGAAAAAGTATTCAAAGTAGGCATGAAGTATAATTTGAAATCATAAACGACAAAATCATTGTTGCCACAGGCTTCTCCTGCAAAAATCAATGGATTCACAAAAAAAATTCACTAGATTTAAGATTTTTGCGTCGAAGTTCGCAGTTTTGCTTGAAATGATTTGGTTATTTACTTTATCACCCAAAAATCTTTCCATCATTTGCAAGTTTCTTCAAATGGATGGAAAATATAATAACAACAATTTTCAGGCTGTTTTCAAGAGCTGGAAACGACACCACTCATGGAGTATTTTAGACCAACCAACCTATCATTTCATTGAGTATTTTAACTGCTGTGTTCCTGCAAGGAAATTAAATAACCGTCATGGACAATATTGCAGCAATAAACAGCACGGACGTGAAAACAGTAAGAAACTCAAATTAGAAACACTTTTTCCTTCTTTTGGTGCAAATATTTAAACACCGATTCACGTAATCAATTGTTTACGAGTTAAAATGGGCTGAAAACTCTGAAAAAAAACAACCAGTCTTTTTCAAAAACACTTTGCAAAAAATCGCTAGATTGCACTGAAAAATCATCAGATCCCTAGGTCAGTCTAAAAATCACTAGATCTAGTGAAAAATCACTAGGCGTGGCACCAGTGGACAAAATGTCCTTGAAAAAATTGCAGGCGATCTGGCAACCCTAGTCAGAGGGAGTCAGTCAGTTTTCTGTCAGCTCTCTTTCGGATGTTCTGTTTTGTTGCTAGGAGTTACTTCTCGTCACCACGCTGAAGAGTAACCCGCATTGCCGTGTGTTAAGGGGTTGCCGTTACGCGGTCTTAAAGGTAACGCAACATCGAAGGCAACAAATCATACGGAGTCATCTCACAAATCACCTGCCTGCTTGTTGTGTCTCAAGTAGCCGGGAGCCCGAGCAACGCCTTCGCCCTCTCACATGTTAATCAGAATCACTGATTAAACTTATGTATTTGCAGAGCGGGACATGTCAACAATCTTTACTCAGCTTAGCCATACGCTGTTAAGATTTGAGTTTCGGCGCCAGTGTCACGTTTATCCGTTTCCAGTTCGTAAGCATTGTTTTACCACATTTTGTCCAAACAAGAAAAACCCATAATGACCTGCATGCAATCGAACGACTGATGAATATATTTACGTTGGTTAAACCAGAACTGTTTACTGCCTGTTACTGCAATAAAACTGTTTGCATTCTATACGATTCGTCCAAATGCGAATCATACAGGCAGTAAACAGTTTTATTTGAGTAAGAGGGTTGGGGGCGTGTAGTTAGTGGGTGAAATAAATGTGATGCTCCAAGAAAAGCGTTGAGACTGCAGTCGCTGTAGTGTAGACACAATTCCTTCAATATAGAATTGCATAAGAGGTTAGGTGCTTGATGAACGTGTTTTTGTGCGCAACCACTATAGCTCACAAGGCACACCGGATTAACCAAACGCATGTGTGCATAAGTGAACGCAGTGTGCTAGCTCTTGTCAGAGGTGCGTAAACAAAAATGATTAAAATTGCAATCTTCGCAATTGCAAATACCAATGAATCAGTGAAGGCATCTGGCAAAAAAGTGGAGGAAAACTCTTACCTTGTAGTGGGACGAATGACTTTCAAAAGAACAGTTTTTCTTGTCTGAGTTGCAATTTTCGCATTTGAGGATATATCCAATTTTGAAATGTGATAAATTTTAGCAGTGGACGATGGCTTTGAACTGTTGACAGTTTCTTTCAATCCGACTTTGGCTGTCGGAGTTACCCTAATTATTGTCGGTCGGTTGTGCACACTCGTTTCGCCAACCAACTTCAACGCTTTTGTCCCAGCGCTTGTCACAGCGCTGCCGGCTTCTTTGGGGAAAACCCTTTGTTGCGTTATTACAGCGTTGTCGGTGGAAACGTCTTTGCGAACGGAATCATGCGAGTTTGTAACAACCGGGTCGACCTTCTCGAATGCGTCTGATGTATCAGTGCCGTAACCTTCAGAGCCGTGGTTGCTTCCTGGGGAGGTTAGCGGCGACTTGATGAACTGACGAAAGAAGTCTTCATCGTCATCATCGTCGTCGATTTCACTGTCAAAGTTATCCCACTGGTCGCCAAACAAAGACCAGCTTTCACTTAACTCTTTCCCACGGTCGTTGAGCAAATCTTGTCCAGACGAAATTTCGTGTCGATCCAGTGAGTTGCTGAGATAGCAGTGGTCCTGGCTGACAGAACGCAGAATTAAGCTGGAATCCAGTGTTGCACTGAAAAATTAATGCAAGTCATAGACGTTTTATGCCAAAATTATTCACAGCTAGAAGACCAGCGAATGTACAGCAAACATACGTCTGAGCGCTGGGAAGGCACCTCTAATTTTTCATGTTATCAGTATAGTTTTTATTCACGAAATCGTTCCTTTGACCTCAAACACAACTTCTGTTATGCAGTGATTAAAGTGCATTTATCACATACGTAATCAACACGATGACATCCAGTGTAAAGGCAATAAACTAATAGTATTCCTTATCTCTGATTAATAGGAATTGCGTAATTGGCCAGTAGAATTTGAATGACAACGTTATTTGAACAAACGACTAAAACATCTTCAGTATTCCGTCCACTAATAGTTTTTACTTGTTCAGGCATTTCCACTAACTGTTCATCTGTTTCATAAGTCAGGTTGTCTGTGCATAGCCTCCTAACCGCTTTTTCGATGTCGTATGTGTTGCGCTAAAACAGGGGTCGGCAACGTTTCGAGTCGCGAACATAAACAACTCTGCAAGGTTTGGCGGGCCGTACTAATTTTCCACCAACAATGCCGTTCCCTTTGCTGTTTGATGTTGTTAAATCTTGGGAATTTAAGCAATTTTAATCAGATTAACCCCTGATTTTCACAGTTCATAACGAAACCCCAAAATGCGACATACAAGAAACCGCACTGTACTGGAATGTACTGTAAGTAGTTCCGGAAGTATTCAATGTCTAAGAAGTTGCAAGGAGGGCAGATTCATAAAATATAATACTACTAGGCGGGCCATGCAGTTACTGCAATTTGGTAAAGGGCTGCTGGCCGGACGATTTTGCCTGGCAAGCTAGATCCGGCCCGCATATGTTGCCGACTCCTGCGTTAAAAGGTGGTTGTAAAGCCTTGTGAAATGGCGCAAGAAAGCAACATAATTATAAAACACTGCCTAGCCCGAATGGAATGGATTAGATTGAAATTTCGAATGCTGTTTATTCTAAACGTCAGGAAGCTATATTGCATGCATGCATATGAGATGGCTGATTAAAAACTGAGTTTGTGTAAAATCGCAACAAGTGTACTATTGAGTTTTGACGTAGGTTGAAGCAGCAAGGAACTAAAAGTTGATTTGAAAATACCGCAGGTAGTTCAGTAATTGCTGGTCAGCAGGACAGAATAGTTGTGAAACGGATCTGAAGTTGTATTAAAAAATGTGGTTGGCTACGTCAGTTCGGAGGGGGACGTATCGCGGGCGTAACGGTTCTTTTCGGTATCCAGACAACCCCATACTTCGTTGCCGAGTCCAGGAGACTGCGACGCAATGACCAACCAAAGCTTCGCATGAAGCAAGGTCTGCATTGGAATTTTGGGACATTTAAATAGCTTGTTAATTGCTTTTTTGCTATAATTGCAGGTACACATTTTAAGGAAATTTCGTGTATATATATCTGAGCTAGACTTCATTGCATTAAGTGGAAAGGTGACACTAGTAGTTGCGATAGAGCAGGAGAGGCGTAGCTCCAGCTATCGTACAAAATACTCCATTGCTGTGTGATGTTTGCGTTGTGGTGACAAATCCTTGATGTCCGAGGTTAAACCTCGAACGAGATCAGACAATTTGAACAGTCATAGGCTTGATCAAGGAAGTGAGTGGCAGAATAACAGTTATTTTCCAAGTCAGTCGAAGGCGGAATTCCGTGCGAAATGCAGAGGACAGGAATGAAAACAGAGGTTTTTGTTGATGACCAGTGTTCCCTCTAAGGCGCGCAACCGCGCAGTACCACCAGACAATTTGCGCAGTGCTATCTCATTCATTGTAAACTTAATACGGTATATATACGTCGCATAGCCCTTTTAACATTGGGAACGCTTCACTGTTTGTGTGTCTGCATGGTTACGTAGTTGCATGCGCTTCGTGCGCGACAAAACCAACATTCGCTCATTGTAGAATTTTCTTAGAGGGAACACTGTTGATGACAATAATGAATTGAGAACAATGTTTTTGACAGTTTCAGGCTTTCAGCAAAGCGCTTTACAAATTTAACAAACAACAATTGCTATGGACTTGGAAGGACAAGTACCGGCAGAATTCGCCTATAACGACAGTTCACCTATAACGACGCTTTTTCGTCGGCCCTGGCATAATTCCATCTTTTACGTGCATTCCAGTTCGGTAATAACGGCTTCGGCTATATAGTCACTTCGCCTATAGCTAGTAGCTACGCTTTTTGTCGGTCCCCGCAGTATTTTGTTCGTTTATAACGTCAGTTGCAGGTTTCCTTTACAGTTTAAAGCAATGGTTCTTAACCTTTACAAACTCGCCGAACACCTACGTTGTTCTCAAAGCTTGTTTAGAACCCACTTTGTTGTACAGTGATGTGATAATAGGAAACGAAAATAGCAACAAGAAATAAAAATGGTTTACTGATTAGGTAGGTTACTGAAACAAAATCAGCCAAGGGTTCATACATTGTTTTGTCAATGTTATTTTCTGTTTTGTTTTCTGGCAACAATCTGGAAGATTCGTGGCTTTGTTTCAAAAAGAGCAGTCCCCATTTTGTTTTTACAAGTCTCTTCCGTTTTATGTTTTAACACCCATCCGTATAGAAAACGCATGCTCGTAAAAATATGCTGTTACGAACGACGACAGAACAACGAGGGTAAATTTGGTGATGCGCGGGTACCCTTCCATTTGGTATGGCACAAAAAAGCATGATTTGTTGTGCTGAAGGTATGCTTTCGAATCTCGCTTTCCTGAAGCTCAATGTTGTCATCTGTGTGTTGATAGCAGACATAAACAAAGTAAATGGCTACCATATCCATGTTGGATACTGCTGTCGATCAGGAAAGTAGTACTCAAAATATCTTTCCAAATACTGTCAAAGCTTTCATGTGATTAAGGGCACCAAAAATGTCGGCCAAATAAGCCAGGTGAGAAGAAAACTTAACCCCTCGAAATGTTTTAAATGCCAGTAGTTGTGATAGTGCAGAAACTTGGATGATTCTGCACTCAAGCAAAAAGGCGACTTGTCACCTTTCCCCGAGGCAGCCAACAAGGGTGTAGTAGGGCGGGAACGCGTGGTAACGGCGTTCCCACACCTTTTTCATTATTTACTTTAAAACGAGTTTGAGACTGTTTTAAAATCGCTATTTTTTGGGTGCGTTCCCACGCCTTTTTTTGTTAGCACTACATCCCTGGTAGCCAGCGAACTTCAGAAGGGAATGGAGAAGGACTTATAAGAACGTCCGTTGTTCAAACAGCTGCATATAAATGCAATGATTGACAGCGCGTCCTCACACGTGATTAACACTTGAACAATTTTGAGAGGGTAAGCGTGTATTGCTGGCAGCATTTGTGATACGAGTGGGTGTCTGTACATCATGCAATGTGATATGTGAAGGTAATGTGTGGAGCATCACTTTTAATCAAATTATTATAAAAGATAGCCAAACTATGGTGAAAGTTATAACTTGCTAAAAAATAGAAATTATTGCACAATATTGCTTATTTACGACATATTAAAAGTGGTGTGACGTGGACGATGATATCCTCCTTACACTCGACACTACCTACAACATTTAGATATCTTTTTCCTTGCTATAAGCTGATGAAGGGAATAACTCCAGCGATGATAGTCTCCGCGCACCGCAGTATGTGCGGTGAAGATACGCTTCAACACTTCAAACAAGATGGAATTGTTGCATCACAGAAATGAAGTGATTTAATAGCACAGTAAAGAGTGTCGTAATTAGCTTGCTGTGATTGTAACCACGCTTTTAGTCAAGCTTCATCCAAGATTTGCTATGCTGTACCTTTACTTTACTTATGGCATAGGCAGTTTTGCGCTAATCCATGGAACTGAAGACTGTTCTATCTTGACATATACAGTAGTTATTAATAAAATATAACCAAAAACCTTTAATTCAGAGGACCTCTGTCGAATTCCTGAAACAGCTCCGTCGAATCCCAGGGTTCGATCCAACCCAGGTTAAGAACCACTGGTTTAAAGTGTAAGCTCGACTATGTGGAGTCACCACACAGACCGAATATGACAGAGAACACACTGCAGTTCAAGCCGAGCGGCCAATGGTTGAGCCCTGACAGGTGTGACGTAAGAATGGCATCAAGTATTACGCCATCAGCACTAGCAGCAATGAATGCAAATCGTTACATGAGTCATGAGTTTTACTGTATTGGGGATTTAACGACTGTGGTCATTTTTATCGATATTTTTGCGTAAATTGTCTAGAAGCAGTATCCCATTATGGAAAAAGTATAACATTGTCATTACGCTCAATATAGCGAAAATGTTACGAAAGTGGCAAGTGGCAAAACATGCGAAAGATTTTGATATCCCACAAACGGCGTTGACTACAATTTTCTAAAATGAAGATAAATTTCACGTCTCTTTTCAGATTATACACAAAAACACGATACAGTAAGGGCAATCCTAGTCAAAGAACACTAACCCTTGCCAGGCTTTGGCATTGAACTGAAAAGCCATTTCAGGAACGATCGGCTATAACGACAGTTCGCCTATAACGACGCTTTTTTCCGGTCGCATGAAGTGACGTTACAGGGCAGTTCTGTGTTAACGAGTCAAAAGCTTAACTCAGGGGCGCAGCCAGGAATTTTGTTCGGGAGGGGCCAGTCACTGACGTCGTCAGATTTCAATCCCATCAGACGGTTTTGTCCAGGCCCGTAACCAGCTTGGGACACCAGTGGTGGTGAAAAGTTTTCTGAAAGGGGCCGAATTTTTTCAAACTCTGTCCAATAGTTTAACTATGCCCAACATATTTTTCAGGTGGGCGAAAAGGTTTGCAGGGGAGGCTTAGCTTCCCTTCCCCCGTGGTTACGGCCCTGTGTCCAATGGTTTTAATGTATGTCCAACACATTTTTACAGGGGGACCGAAAATTTTCCTATCTAGTTACGGGCCTGGTTTTGCCCCGTACTGCTGCGTAGATAGGCTAGCAACCGTTGAAGCGTTGAAAATGAACGTTTATTGTTGCTGTTGTTGCAAATAAGTACAACAGCGTGTGAATGTTTGAGAAAAGACACAATTGGAGTGTCTCCATAAGGTTTAACTCGCAGCTCATAGTTTGGGTTATTGGCTCAGTGGCTATGAGAGGGGGTCCAACATGTGCATTGTTCCGGGGCCCGACAGCTACAGAAGGGCCTGAGACAGAAGAACAGGCCTGTAACCAGCTTCAGACACCAAGGGGCGAAGAGTTTTCTGAGAGGGGCACAATTTCTTTAAACTTTGTCCAACACATTTTTCCAGGAGAACATAATTTTTTCTAGGGTGGCCCTCGCCCCCGCTATCCCCCTATTTACGGGCCTGCTGAAGGAACGATTAAATGTTTGTTATTAACACATTCGGAATAATGCAGCGAAATTTATCCCGCCCGGTGATAAAACTGGTATCGCCAAAAAGATTTGGTAAGAAGTGTGATGTACTTGATGTGAATTGCTGGCAGTGAATTTTCGTGACACGATGTATAGATAATAATTATTTAGCAGTAATTATTATTGAACTTGCCTACTTTGTTGAATTTAAGACATTCACGATTATTGTCCCAGTGTGTCCATTTAACTGAATATTCCTTTACGTCTTTCATTTTTAAACATTTTCAAACAAATCTTTTTAATAAACACTCTAATAAACCAAGTTTTAAACTAAGAGATACTTCAAATGAAATGCCAGTTCACAATAAATCTGATCTAACAGCAGTAGCTCTCGATTGTTGCGCATATGTGTAAGATAATAACTGAAAAGTAAAAATTAACAACTGCAGTGTAGGACGCAAATGCTTATAGTGCACCGCGAAGATGTGCTGTGCATTTTGCTGATTGTTAAAGTTGCGCCGCAAGCTGATACTGGCTCAAATCGAATGTGAGTTTAGGATTAGCGGACATACCCATAAATCTTAATATTTCGAAACATACAGGAGAAACTAACCACTTACAGTATTTCGACAATGCTTTAAAGCAGTGGTCGCCGCCATGTGGCCCGTGTTGCTTGTATGAATTATTTCCAAATGTTTGTATTAGCTTGAGAATAATCTTGACAATACCAGCTACAGTGGCATCTGCTGAAAGATTTTTTGCTCTCAAGACTAACGAAGAAGAGTCAACACCAGCTATTATACAAAATCACCATGGCTGTGTGTTGACCAGTAATGGTTTGCCTGCTAATGATTTTTTATATTTGCGCTCTGAAATTGTAAGAAATGTGATAGTAACAAAGTTTGTGTGCTGCGCTGACAGTGACCTGCTGTACATTTCAAAATTGAGACCCCATATCACTACCTGGCATCGCATACCCACTAGCCACAATGCCAGCCGTGCTGTTAGAAACACTGCATTGTTGCATAATTGCGTGGTGCGCTTGGCGTTGATCATGTCTTGACCAAGTATGTTTGTTTCTATTTGGTTCGGCAATACTTCATGCAAATAATCCTCTCAAAAATGTCTCCATCTGAATTTGTACACCTTTGCAAGAAAGCTGCGCTCTTGCATTTCATTCAGGCTACACGTCAGCTCGTGTTGTCCGCATTAATTAGCGACTTTGCTAACGAAGTTGAATGCTTTAGTCACATAGTTTCGCATACAATCGCAAAAAGTCACGTTAAACCTTGGTCATTGAGCGAACACGACACTACACAAGTCCAACTGCTCCTTCCATTTGTTTTCTAACAGTTGAGATTGATATAAAACACCAGCGAAAAATCTTAAGAAGTTTTTTCGGGGGGACCTCTTCGGCCTCATTCTGGCTGCGCCTCTGACTTAACTCACTGGTAAATTGGGTGGCAATTATGTTTGCTCAATTACTTCTGCTCCAGCAGAAAATTGAGGCTGGCTGTTGCTTGAAATTTCCGTTTGCCCATTTAAGCGAGTTAATTAAACAAAGCTCGAAAGAATTCAGAAAATGCATTTCCATTTTGGCACAGGCAAGCGCTTTACTGAAACCAGCTGTGCAGAGCAAGGAAATAGGACCGGAAGCAGAAAGTGTACACACTAGTATAGGAAAATGCATGCAAACTATTTTCAGCACTACTGCACAAAAGGGAGATGTAAAGCACACGTGCAAAACGACAAATACATCAAGCACTACCCCAAATATCAAAAGCAAGCCAATCTTATCTATTTTCGCAAGTCCTTAAGAAAATGTATAATACCAAAACTACGACGGCAAATCCAACACCGAGACCAAATAAACCAGTGGTTCTCAACGGCGGTTCCGAGGGCCACATGTGGCTCCCAAGCACCCTTTGTGAGGCTCTCAGCAGTCTGTAATAAGACCTCTAATATTTTGTGCAACATACTTCGTTCTGCAATGAAACAAAAAGTGTCAATTTGCTTGTGTAAAAATTCTTTCAGTGCAGCTTTCTAACAAAATCGTAGGTCCGGATTTGGCTCCCTTCAGCGAAAAGGTTGAGAACCACTGAGCTAAACTTTAGTTGTGCGACCAAAATCAAACAACGCCATTAAAATCGTAGATAATGGCAAAACCGCCTGTCAAGCATCATTAAATCTCGCATAAAGCATGAAATATTTTTTTCTAAGTTTGGCCTGAAGGCCCAAGACCGAATAATACAAATTAACATCGAAGTATCAATTTCCACAGGCCTAGTGTAACAAATTTGGTCTTTATGCCAGCGCACTCACTTTATTGTCTTGGAATACAATCTCTTGACGGCAGAAAAGCCACCCAAGTTAGGGGCTGTTGCAGTAACAACATGGTCTCGGGAAAGGCCTGCAGGCCAAACGTTCGGATTCTCTGTCAGCAGTTGTTTTGCGCCGGTTGGAGTTGCATGCAAACATTTTTAACGAATTGGAACTGGATGTGGATGCTACCTAGGCGCAGCGTGACCTTGGTCACCTTGGGCAATAGAGCTTGCGTGGCTGCAAATGACATAGCTGAAAACGACAAGAGCAATTAATCGTGGACATCCCAGCGCACCATCCAGCCGAGTTCGCCAAGCATGCGGCTGATGCGGCGCTGAATTGTATCGCTCTGATAGTAAATGTGCTGTTCCCAATTGCTGGTCTTCGGTCGGGATGTGCGACTGCGACATTCCTCTGGGTTTGAGCTGTGGAAAACGTTCGGGGCATCGCCTCCATGGCGTGTGCGGTTTTACTGGGGATGGCGGAAGATTTAATCGGTGACAACCACAATTACTTCCCCGTCAAACACTGATCTGGCAAGCAAACCAACTTGGCAATATGTGGCGCACAAGAAAACCAGTTAATGCCAGGGTTGCCAATTAGCGGATTTTCCGCTAGATCTAGCGGATTTTAATCCTGTGTAGATGCTAAATAACTGGTCTGGCGGCCTGAATCCGCTAGATTCTAGCGGATAATTGGTCTAGCGGCCTATACAGTTGGTCTCATTCAAGCGGATTCTAGCGGTATTTTGCAATTTTTCTAGCTTGAAAGGTCTTTTCAGACTTGGCAACCCCTAGTTAATGCTATTAGTTGACGTTTGTTGCAATTAGTCACAGGCTGAATGTACCCTCCCGTTTATTGAGGCCCGCGAATTTTGCTAAATCCTTACCAGTGCGCCTTTCCCTCTGATTAACTGAGTTTTCAGCAAATTTTCTCGACAGCTTGCAAAGACGGGAAGCTTTTTATTAATTGCCTTGCTGCGCATATCCTCTGGATATTTGACATTATCGATGACCTGTCATTTCCCCTCTGACATCAACCGACAGACACTGGAATAGCGTGCTGATAGGTGAACGTGACAAGCGCAAATACTGTTAATAGACATAAATTTTACTTTTTGGTACTTCGTAGCAGGAACTTCGACCGCTTGCGCATAGATTAAATTCACCCTGGTCATTTGCGTTTCAACTGATTTAATTGCAGTCACTTTTACCTTTGCAACAAGTCTTCCTTGAAGCGTTTCACAGAAGTAGGGCACGCAGTTGTTAAGTCTTCACATGGTCGCTTTTTGCTGTTTGCAGAGGTATTCAGAAATTTCATACTCCTAATGATAGCTGTAGTTTCTAAAGAAAATCATTATTATTTATAAATTGCACTCCGTGGCTTAGGTCAGTGCTCTTCAACCTTTTTTGTTACGGTGCAGCCTTAAAGATTGACGAACTCATGCACCCTATTTACTTAAACACTTAAAATCATGCACCCCATTTACTGACACTTCCCCCGTGTCCTCCACCTAATTGCGCCCATGTCTGTGAATACCCTGGCCTAAGTAAGCAAGTCCCCTAATTCAGTAACTCAGCTACATAATTCAATTGATTATGGCTCATTCTCTGTCGCTTCTGATCACAAATAATCAATTTATTATAACAATTAGTTTGAAATGATGTGATGTGATGCTTATGCACCACACTTTAGAATGTGCAAAGTATCGGTTAAGTCATTGGTTCATTTTTGCTAACAGAAAGTTTTTGTAAAAATTATTTGTTTAGTGTGACAAGTTTGTGATGCACCTTTGCGAATCCTTTCTTAGTGGTGCACCCCACGCATATTTTGGTGCACCCTGGGGCGCACCGTGCACACCGGTTGAAGAGCGCTGGCTTAGGTTTTGACGATTACTGTGTTAAAAATAGGTTTTGACGATTGGTGTGTTAAAAACTTGCACAGCATTGTAATGTCTATGCAAGCAAAAGTGCAACTGAGAGGCTTTATCATAGGCACAACGTACGCGAACGGTCCAAATACCACCAGCTCGAAAAGTTAAGCCACCAGCTGGAGAATTTTCGCATTTTCTTTTATCACTTTGAAGATAGTTGACAAAAGATTTCTATCATTTTAACTACTGGAATTCAGGTTCAGTACGTCGAACTCTTGCAAAATATGGACGAAGTGAAACAACATGAAAAGGTAGTAATCAGAGCACGGAAGCACGCTAATTAAACATCACATATCTACAGTCCAAAAACATTCAAAATCGCACAACGTTTAGCTCAGTTTGGAGAAACTTGATGTATTCGCACAAAACCCCAACATAACTTTCTGGAAGCTTTGTGCTTCGAAAATGTGTATTATTTTTAAATATTCGTGTCGTTCGTGAACTTCGACACCAAACGCTACCAAAACGTCTACCATTTCTTCAACGCCAAGACCACAGTTTGACACAGCTTGTAGCATTCGTTTTCAGCATGCGTAAAAAGCGTAGGCTGAGCCAAGTAGTTTGTCTGTGTCTGCCAGCAAATTGATTGGTGCGTCTTGGAGATGCCTCTGATACAATGAAAATTTAACGTCTAAGGCAGGGGTGTCCAAAGTTTAGGCATGGGAGGCATTTCGCTATTCGTAAGTCTTGGCGGGCCGCAGTTAATAACTGTTGCCCGTAAAGTTCGGCTTAAGCTTTAAGATGTAAATTTCTTTGGTTATATCAACAGGCCAAGGCAGCCATACCAGTACGTGCAGTGCACAATGCTTTAAGTCTTAAGAAATAATGATTATTACGTAGCAGAAGCCTGTATCTTGGGCTACGAGGTTTGGAAGCCCGCTGCTTTTGGGTTAGTTGCACCACAAAAATTAAAAAAATCTCGGAAATATCTAATAAGTTTTCTACATCATAAGCAATGTAACTTACAGTAAGTAGGTTATGAGCCCAGACGAGTGCCGCAGAAATTCTTCCCATGGGCCGCATGCGGCCCGCGGACCGCACTTTGGGCACCCCTGGTCTAAGGCCAATGTTTTCCACTTTTTCCTGCATTACGTAGCGGGAATGGCTTTTAGATAAAAATGATGCAGCCACAATATAAGTTTCGGAACATTTCGTGGTTTTACGCTAATTACAAATCAAGCGCATATTGCACTTGAGACAGCAACTTTGTTCCAAAATTGGTGATAACATATTTTGTCTCATATCATTGATGGTAGGCTATCATCTTCTGGATTGCTATTACATTTCAGAATCTCAGTAACGTTTTTGAAGTCTTATTCCAACCCCATTGCCTGTTGTGGCTTTGAAAACTGCCCTTCTTTTAATGAACTACATGAGGTTGGTAGGCTGCATGGCCTTACAATTAATCGCATTGCCTACATGGCCTTGGACAGTGTTGCCACTCTGTTGTTATGGAAAAGTACTAGGTTTCATGATAAAAAACACTAGATTTACAAAAAAAACACTAGATTGCAAAAGCAAACGTACAAACAGTGAAAATGCCCAGAAAATGCGTTGCAATGCTAACCATAGACATTGTGCAACTCATTGTAAACCAGAGACAAAGAAAACGGGAGATAGCAGCAATGTTTGTGTTTGTTTGTACAGGTCACTGAAACTTTAACAGATGACCAAGTGACTTGCAGCGGTCGCAGCTCAAAACATATTATATTGTCTTGTGTAATTTAAGATACAATTAGGTAGAATTTTTAGCAAATTACAATTGCACTAAATCAAAAGGTCTCAATTACTGTTACAATTACACAGAATTGTGCAATTAATTACATTCAGCTCACTCATAAAAAACACTAGATAGCCATAAAAAACACTAGAACACTAGATGAAATGAAAAAACACTAGATCTAGTGGAAAAACACTGAGTGGCACCACTAGCCTTGGAAACTGTCTAATGGTTAGGAACCCCAGAACTAGACTCTTCTTCAGAAGTTATCGCTTTAAACACATGCGTTTTCAGGTGCCTTGCGCTAAGAAAATTTGAAACTACTCCACTAGATACGAACTTGCAGCCTAACCATTTTGATTTTACAAGCACATTGGGTCATTAATGAAAGCTGGCTATTTTGGACAGCAAACGATCCAAAATGATTTTTGCTGAAAGCAACCTTTTTTTCTTCTCTTTTTCTTGTTTAATATGCTTGTCAGTACTAGGGCGTTAACAGCTGACTTATAGCTTTGTGAACAGGGCTTAACGAAGTTGTACCAAGTGCGTGCTGCTTCAAGACCTTTTTACTTTCTTACAGTACACACAAGCGAGAGCAATTTTTAGTCCTTAAAAACAACGTTTTCTGCAAGTACCTGCTAGAAAACCATAGTAAACAACAAGCAGCGAAACACTGGCTGCTGACCTATATCAACCTTTAAAATGAGAAGACTGCCTATATTGACTAACCAGTTTACTGCATGTTGAAACTAAACGGAATATTGAG
>JGI24022J15233_10001828_pt1 | contig 18768 bp, 15 predicted proteins | sample Ectturendosymbi2_FD_15233 | JGI IMG/M metagenome (IMG submission 15233) | reverse complement strand
AACCTCAGCAGATCATCCAAAGTATCAAAAGACTCGGATTGTAGCCTAGTTTCCAGTAAAAACTTCAGCGAAATACTACCACCTAACGGTTGGCACCTAGAGCCAGGCAAAGTGAGCCAAGGTGGCTTAAAAGTCCTCTACTTATGACGTCACTCACAAAAAACCCGCACTGCCCAAGCAAAAAAATTTTTTTCGAGTGCAGACTAGAAGACTTGCCACATCTTTTAAGATTTTTACCAGGTCTGCAGAGCATACTGGACCGGAGAAATTTCTGCGCAAAGCCATGTGCGTTTAGGCGTTTTTTTTTCAGAAAATCCCCGAAACCACCCAGGTGCCATAAGTGTTAATGTCTAGAAATGAAACATTACTGAGAAGATGCTTATTCATAATAAAGGCTGAAAGCTGTGCACGACATATGATAACAGGCTTTGTTTAAATGCACATATGTATATTTTAAATAGGCTACTGATCAGCTGGGAGTGGCTTGGCATTGTTAGGAATAGTTGTAAAGTAAGATACCTTATGTGTTGCACTAATCTTCTTAAATCAGGCTTGCAAAAATAGGGCATCTTTTGGGCATCAGTGGTGATGTAGTAAAAGATATATAATTATTGCACTAGCTCCTTGAGAAAATGTCATAGGATATATTTAATATAACAAATAATGAATGTTTTGCATTCATCATGTGACATTAGGCTATTTAAGTACCAGTGTAAACTAAAGATATTTTGACTGATATGTCATTAAAAGTTCACCTAGGCAGTTGCAGACACATGCAATATTAAACAGTAATCTCAAATGTTTTTCAGCATTGTGCTTACGAAACCTGTGTGAAATTTGTATGCCTGTAACTTTGCACATGTGACATCAACGCATGCTGTAAACGTCAGTGCACATCTGCTATGGATGTATTTTACAGGGTGCAGCATGATCCATAATTCACAGCACCAACTTCATGAGAGGCATGAACAGCGATTGCCAAATTCGTGAAATCTGTACATCTGTACATGCTTTCCAACTCCATACAACCCTTTGGTCACTAGCCTGCACAGTAGATGTTTACCGATGTGTCTGCCACACATGAATGACTTTCACACATGTAAATTGAACGGTACAATGACATTGGAACGGGTTGTCTCGTTTTTGTGGACCGTCGCTTGACATGTAAACATAGTATATGAAATTTTAAGAAGAATAAATGAAATCTTGGATTGACTACCATACATTTTTGTGCACCAGCTATGTGTCCTCCACAGGGTTTGACCCCCAAAACGAATTCTTGTTTGCACACACAAACACTGCTGCTGTGTTCCATCTTGCTCCTAGCATTCCAGATTTTCATGAACTTGCTGTATCTTCTAATAGTTTGCTGACTTCGAAGCATGTGCCTTTATTCCTTATGCATTATTTTGAAATTTCTAAGATGATGTGTAGTTCATGTGCATGTTCACTGCAATCTGAAATGGGTACATGATTTACAAGGAAAGTGAAGTCAAGTTTGGCATTCCGAAGTCCACAAATAATCTGTGATTGATGATTCAATCTTAACTGCTAATTTTTTGTTTGTTTAAGTTGGATTGTGTTTTGAAATCACTAGTATTGAGTCTTTTGAAGGAGCATTTTACTTGCAACATGGCAGGTGGACAAAAGTATAAAAATTTATTAAGTGTCTACTGAGCATTTTTCTCTGAGACATTTCAGTTATTTTTTGCTGTAATATTTTGGTCACTGAGACCTTTCATTCATTTGTCTCACAGTTGTATTAAAACTCACCGTGATGGTGTTCATTAGCCTTTATTATTAGACAATCTGACCGAAATGACTTAATATTTTTGGTCATTTCAGAAATATTTTGGTCCATGACTGAAAAAACCCTAGACCATTTGAAAATATTTCGTGATATTCAGTTGCATGACCACTGATTGTTATCTGCATCTTCTGCATAGGTATTAACATATGATATAGCATGTTATTTATTAACGTTATCATAATTTTACTGGATAAAATGCTGGAAGGAAATGAATTTAACATCTCACTCTTGTTTTCAACAAAAATTATCTATTTTTGATGTTTTTTACATTATTTGTGCTATCTGCAAATTAGTAGGAACATGAGTTTGGTAAAGGGTGCATAACATGGGCTTGTCAAAATAAATCAGATAGTGAATGATCCGTATGACAGAGCATGATTTTTGCAAAGTGTTGTTAGACTTGGAAAATGTTACTTGATGTACAGTACTTAAACATAGTCAGTCTTTAACACTTTTGCGTCTGGCCGCTTTCGGGAATTTTTGCACCAAAACAACTGGATTGCATGTGGCTTTGTGCACACGTAGCTCTGGCGCCAAAAGCAGTAGAGAGCTGTTCAGAGGCTCAAAAGACGTGGCAAGTCTGATATACTCGTACTTTGAAATCAGCCTAAAACCAGCAGTTGTTGATTGCCTTATCAACACCATAGCTCCTCCACCGATTGCGCTAGAGAGCTGTTCAAAGGCTCAAGCAGATCGGTTAGTCTTCTAGTCTGCACTCAAAATCTATTGCCAAGATTTTTTCAAGAGCATCAAACTTATTCTCCACAACCTTTCGTCACACTTTGTGTTACTTGTGGTAAAGTTTCAAAGAAGATTGGACAAGCATTTGCAAAGCTTGAAGTTCCTGAAGTCATGAATGCCAAAAATATTGCTGCAGTTTCAACCACAAGCTCTGGAGTACCTTTTCCACAAGTAACAGTATAGTGGAAAAATCACAAAGTTATCAACAATAAATCTCCACCCTTAACATAAATGTGAGCCCTCCATGTCACCAGTTCAATCTCCTCTGCAGTTAACTCAGTCAAAGTTTTCAAGCCAAGCTTCTAGCTATATGAATTTAAATGGNNCTAAAAACTTGGAAAGAAATTATATGTTCCAATCATATGGCACCTATTCACAGAAAACAGCTGATGAAATCGCCACCCTTGGCAGATGTCTGGTGACAGATATTATCACACCAGCACATATCTACCCTGCATGCGTGCAAACTTGACCCACTAAAGAGAAAAGACAATGGTATTAGACCAGTAGTTGTTGGAGAATACCGACTACGAATCTTTGGTAAGGCAATGACCATATTGCTGCAGGAAGGCATCATTCGTGCAGCAGGAACACTACAAACATGTGTCGGACTGGAATCAGGCATAGAAGCAGCAATACATTCCATAAGGAAAAGTTTCCAGGATAAAAACGATGAATGCCTACCATTTGCCAATACAGAAAATGCATTCAGCAAACTTAACAGAAAAGTCAGTCTCAAACATCAAATGACTATGTCTGCCCATATACACTTACTTACACAGCACTACAACGCTCCTTCCACACTGTATTTGGAAAATGGGGCCCACATCCTGTCATAGGAGGGTGTGACACAAGGGATAATATAGCAATGGTAATGTATGCTATCTCCACACAACCATTGATACAAGCACTGAAACAGCAAATGATGATGGAAAACAGGTATGTTTTGTCAATAATAGCTCTGCTGTCAGACCTATGGAAGATGTTAAAAATAGTGTCCAAGGCCAAGGTACCAGACTATGGGTACTGCTCAAAACCTGCAAAAACCATCCTCATAATAAAAAATGAGGGTCTATGGAAATATGCACAAAAACTCTTTAACAACACAGGCACTACAAACCAAGGCGAATGCCACCTTGGAACAGTAATTGGACAGAATCATGTAGGGAACATTTCATCAAAAACAAGGTTGAGGATTGGGTAAAAGACCTTCAGCTATTCTCCACATATGCACAGGATAATCCTCGAGCAGCATATTCAGCATTCACTAAAGGAATGTGCTCCAGATGGGCCCATTTCCAAAGAACAGTGCTGAACGCGAGTGATTTATTGGAACCCCTGGAAAAGCCATCAGAGAAAGGCTAATCCCCGCTTGTGTATGGCGAGTGATGTTTGATGCGGAAAGACAACTGCTGGCTGTTCCTCTCAGGCATGGTCTGACAAATCCTCAGACAACTGCCAAGACAAGTACAGTAACTCCATCTTGATCACTGCACAACTTTCAGACCAAATAACTCAACCTTGAACACAACCCTTCAGGCTAAAGATAGACTGATATATCAGGCCGATATTTGGGTTTTGCTGATATATTGGTATCGACCTCAGTAGGTGTTGACAAAACGTTATATTCCTCACGCATGCAGACAACTTGCACAGGAAAGCACAATGAACCAAGTCAAGACAGTTATCTTGCAGCAACGCCAGCAGATGTGTTTTCATAAACAAGAAGACTAGATAAACCATGGAGCACGCTTTGGCCGTCACAGCTGAAACAAAGCATCATTGTTAATCAGATATTGAAATTGCTGAAATTTGAAAAATTTTTGTTCATAAATGCTGAACCTGATTTGTGAAGTTTTTAAAAAAAGGTAAGGCATAGAATGCATTAAATTTTTGATAATGAAACATTAAACAAAATTAAAAAATTTAGGAAATATCAGCTATCGGTCCATGAATGGCCTATATATCAGTATCGGCCCCAAAAAAGCAACATTGGCCGATCTCTACGTCAGGCCAGCAATATACCAGAAAAGCAAATTATGACAAGAGAAGAATGCAGAATGCCGCAAAAGCCGTAACGAAATTATTTGAGGAACTGACCCCTGAATAACAACAACATATAAAAGGAGCAGTGGAAGAAGGCATTTTTTGGTTCTTAGCCGTGTCAATTAAAGCGATTGGATATGCACTAAATAAACAAGAATTCATGGATGCCATCTGCATAACATATGGATGGGTAGTAAAGGGCATATCCACTCACTGTGCTGGTGGAGAGACAAACTTTGTGGATCGCAGCCTTTTATGGAAAGTAGGCAGTTACACTTCAATGATTCAATGAGGCACAAGTCAGTGGGAGAGTGAGGCTCAGATAATGAGAGGTCTGTAGAGATGTTTAGATAGAACCCACACTTCTGCCAATAAATGCAAACGAATGTAAAAGAAAAGTCTTTACATCTGACTATGCAAGGTTGGACATTTCTGCGAGAGGAATGTGGAATAGCTGGAAGAAAACATTTTTTGACATAAAGATCACACTTTCTATCTCACAGTCTTGTTCTGATAAGTCTCTTTTGTAGATCTACCAACAACATGAAAAAGAGAAAGATAAGTACAACCAAAGAGTGATTGACATTGAGAAGTCTCCTTTCAATCCCCTGTCTTCACAAGTGGAGGGATAACACTGGGATGCACCAAGGTCAACAAATAACTAGCTGAAAAATGCAGGTAACCATATGCATCTGTCATGACCTACATTAGAATGGAGCTAAGATTTGTACTTCTGAGGAGCACCCTTGCTGCAATATGAGGCTTTCGAGGCAAACGGAGCAATGTTCACCTCGTGGATCTCACCAACATTGACTTATTTTTAAATCCTAAGCCAGTGGCGGGCAACCTTTTTCGGTTTGCGTGCCGAAATCNGCTAATTCTATGACAGAATTCTTCCGCGTGCCAACAAATTTATGAGAACATAATAGTACTTGACATCCTTNAAGGTGTATGTGAAGAGCCTTTAAGAAATGATACAAATTCACCCAAACAGTGAAAACAATATAAAAGGTTGTGAAACTTTCTAGTGGATTGTTGTACTCTTGGTCTTTATTGCTTAACAATAACACGGCAATAAATCTTCAAATGTTCACTTCAAGTTATGGTAGTAGGCGTTTTGTGCATGTGACCAGGGCTCCCACTGAGTTTTTTTCCATCCAGATTTTTGATCTGTTATATTTAGTCGATCTGGGTGTCATGGTTTAATTATGAAAAATCGACTTAAATGTGAGTTTTTTGAAGTGATAAATTCATCAGCAACTTCAATGTGTTCAATAATATAAAGATAACTTTATATTACGGTGTTTACATGTGCACATCAGGTGAGAAAGTACGCATATCGGATGAAGCAGAACGTGTTCAATCGGTTTCATATTCTCACATACGATCATTGTCAGGGTTATACACAGGGGTGTATTTAAGGGAAGGCAAGCTTGCCTCAGTCCCTCTTTTTAGAGCCCCCTGAAGGTATTCCCGACCATATCATAATTCAGTACTCTGCCTTCAAAGGGGCCCCCCAATAGCAACTGTAATGTGTAAAGTACCTTGCTTTCAATGGCACCCAACAGCAACTGTAACATACAAGTAGGCTACTTTGCTTTCGAAGGGGCTCCAACAGCAGTTGCAATGTGTAAATTCCTTGCTTTCAATTGGGCCCAAATTAACTGTAATGTATAAGCACTTCTCTTTCAAAGGGTCTTCCAACTTCACTGATTTCCAGTGCTTCATATTTCAATTTGGGGGGGTCAAAGCTTTCTCTGGGTGTGGCTAAAAGGTGAGGGGTCTAAATATTGGGCCCCTGTGGCAGCGTGCCCCCCTATTGAGAAGTATGGAGTGTGGCTGATACGGCTCTGTTTGTAGCCATATGGCATCAAAAGCACGTAAGGGTTAAATTAAATAACGGATTGTTGACAAATGAAAATGAAGAAATGGACACCGAGTTTCGTCAGATAATATACTGCGACTTGTAAGTTACTAACTTTTTCTATTGAAGGGGTGAAGATTTCTTTTCTGAGGCCTCGCTCACATGCCAGGTAGAAGTGCTCGCGTGCCAAGTTCGGCATGTGTGCCAGGTATTGCCCATCCCTTTCCTAAGCCCACAATTTTGTAAAGCAGAATTGTGGTGCCAATCTCATGGTACGAATATTAGTTGCACAATACATATGTCATATGTAGGGCAACCAAAAGTCAATACAGTCAAAATTTTTCTGCTTTTTTTCTTAATGCAACATCCACAAACCAAATTTCATGCTGATACCGTGAGCAAAGTTACTAGGCCAAAAAAAGTAAAATTTATGAAGTCAATTTATCGTTCTGTCAAAATTTCTTGCAGCACAGTTTTTTTCTCTTCATCATTTCATTTAAGCTACAACAGATATTGATATGCTCTTGCAAGTTTAGTTGAAATTCTGATTTTTTGCAACATGATAAATGTTGTTTTGCCCACCACTGTACGATTGTAAGAACGCTGTATAGCAATATAGAACCTTCTCAGTGACATCAGATTTGTTGACACTGGATATTTCTCTTGTGCGTTTGGATTGATTTTCATCTATGGTTTGTCACCTCTATTTTCGTGTGGGTCTTTCACACCTTTGATTTTTGCTTCATGTCAACAGAAAAAAGATTTTTAACCTATTGGATTGATTTCTAACATATGCTTTGTATTCTGCGTTTCGATTGCAAACACAGGAAATTGATAGGTCGAAATAAAGTCAAAATTTGAAGTTTTTAAGTCAAAGAAAATGGTTGCTGTAGTCGTAAGTCATGATAGTATGAATGAAATAATATGTTTTATTAAACTAAATATTCCACTCTTCAGTCCTCAACTAACCTTACTTTGTTTTTCATGTACCCGACCCTTACTAGAATACTGTTTACCACTAAACATTTGTATAGTCTTTTTTTTCTCACTTACTCTTAACACCTTAGGTGCCAGGTGGTTGAGGCTAAAATCCAGGAGTTTGCACAAGTCGTTACGCGGGAATATCTCTACCAATGATTGTGCTAGAAAGCTGTTCAAACCCTTAAAAGACTCGACAAGTCTTTGTGTCTGTAATGAAAAAAAAACATTTTTTTTGGTTCTGGGTTTCCGATTTTTTGTGAGTGACGTCATAAGCGGAATAGTTTCAGGACTTTTTGGCCAACTTCACCTGGCCTTAGGCCCGAATTGCTAGATGATAGTATTTCGCTTAAGTTTATTGGAAACTAGGCTAAAATCTGTGTCTTTTGATACTTCGGATGACTTGCTGGGTTTTGGGTTCAAAAGTTACGACCTAAAAACAACAAAACAAGTGATTAATACACTAATTACATGTAGTCAAGTGGGGTAAAAGTAACTAAAGTAACTATCCCCCCCTAAAAATGATTGAAAAGAAAGAAAGTTTCAAATGAATTGGTGTGACAGAGGCATTCATTGAGACATTGTTTGTAAGAGACTTGTTCTAACCCAAGTCATCAAATAAGGCTAGCAGATTTGTTTGAAATGTCATGTTGATACTAGATAGGAACAGAAGTTTCAAACACAATTCATGAACTTTTGTGCTGCTTCAGAAGTACAGTAAACCTCGGTTAGTCTGGATTCGATTTGACTGACGATTTTGTCTGGTTTAGGCAAAGATCCAGATTAACTGAAGATGTTTGTTTCTAACCTGACGTCATCTTAGTACTGAGATATCTGTGAAAATTACTTAAATTGAACACATTTACGACCCAACAGCCAACTTTCGCAGAAGCAGAACGTAATTATTGATGCTTTACAATGGTGCATCAGAGTAGTTACCGCCATATCCAGGCAGTCGTGAACAATCTCCAGCTCAGTAAAAAAGCTGCTTGTGGAGTGAAGTTACTTGAATCTCCAGCTCATAATTTTAGCTTACTTCGCTGCAAAGAAATCTTGGGTTTTGGACTGACGCAGATGTTTCTGTGACTGGTCCATAAGCAGTCACTCTATTTGGAGTGTAATGCCCAGTGTTGCCAACCTTGTGGTTTTCCCGTGAATTTGGGCTTGTTTTTTTGTGGAGTTGCGGGTTTTTTTGAAGACTTGCGGGTTGGTTGTTTTTAGGCTTGTTTTAACTGAAATTTGCTTGTTTTTTGCAGATTTCTGTTTTTCTGATTGCTTTTTCTTCAATTTTTATGGCAATTTTCTAATTCAATTTGTTCCTAAAGGCATATTGGGCGTTTTTTTCTGAAAATTTGATCATTTTGGGCTTGTTTTTTTTCGGATTTGTTACCATGCATTTTTGTTTAATTTACTTGCTGATTTTTCATTTTGTTGCATTGTCCTACCAACGCATGTTGGGCTTGTTTTGCAGTCAAATTACCTATTTTTGGCTTGTTTTTCATATTTTCTTGCTTGTTTTTGCAAAATAACCTGGCATCACTGGTAATGCCCTCCAGACACCTTACCATGTACGATTCAGGGATGTTGACACAAGCACACTCAACAGTCAACATTGATCAATAGACAAACCATGGTGCGGTGGCGTGCCTAAAAGCGTTATGTTCAACGTATGCCATGCCTGTGTGTGATGCAATTATCTCTTTCTGATTGGTCGAATGTTGCATGCAGTTTCGGCCGTTGTTATCATAATCCTATATGCTCCGTGGTGATTTTGAGCATGCTTGTGTTGCACCTGAAAGCAGCCGAATCGTGCCTAGAGACAAAAATCCAGATTACGAGATGTGAAAAGAGCAGATTTTATCCGGTATTGGCAAAGATCCAGATCAAAAAATCCGGATAAACTGAAGATTTTTATAAAGAACAATGTTAGAAATAATTTGTACCAGCAGTTTCATCCGGTATTGGTGAAGATCCGGATTAGCCGAATCTGAATTAACTGAGGTTTACTGTACCTAGCATGAACATGTCAAAGTTGGCAACTTTTAATTTAAACATTCATATCTTGAACTGGTGGACCAAATAGCAAAATATTATTGTACTTTGCTTAGATTTTTGCAGAGAATAACATATCTGAAAATAGTAAAAGTTTGAGTTTATGGGTTGCAAAATTGTAAAATGTTGTTGAATTATAATGGAATGGGTCTGACACTGTGGTATGTGTGTAATTATAATTGCTAATAAATATATATTGTTACCTGTTTTGTTGAGTCAGATTTTAAAAGATGCAGGATTGCTCTTTTGTTTAAAGATTTGCAACACTTTGTATGAAACATGGTAAGGCAGGGTGGTCCAACTACTTAACACTTTGAGCTGAAGTACGATATATTCGTACTTTGAAATCGGCCTAAAACCAGCAGTTGTCGGTTGCCTTACCAACACCATAGCTCCTCTGCCGATTGTGCTAGAGAGCTGTTCAAAGGCTCAAACGGATCAGCCAGTCTTCTAGTCTGCACTCGAAAAAAAATTTTTTGGTTGGGGGTTGTGGATTTTTTGTGAGTGACGTCATAAGTAAAGTAGTTTTTGGGCCATTTTGGCTCTTGTTACCTGGCCTAGGGCCCAACCGCTAGGTGAAGTTTTTATCGGAAACTAGGCTCGAGTCGGAGTCTTTTGAGCCTTTGATCGACTTTCTAGTGTTTCTGGTTCAAAATTTATGATCTAAAATAAAAAAATTAATTAATTAACTAATTAGTCAAACATTTTTATTACTTTAGATCATAACTTTTGAACCCGAAACCTCAGGTCATTCAAAGTATCAAAAGACTTTAATTGTAGCCTAGTTTCCTATAAAAACTTCATCGAAATACTACCGTCTAACGGTTTGGGCTCAGGGCCAGGTGAGGTGGGCCAAGTTGGCCTAAAAGTCCTCACCTTACGACGTCACTCTTAATACATACTTTTTGTAAAATAACAGTTGTTCGGTATTTTCATTGCAATCAATACTGCAATTTTGTTGTCTATAAGCAATCAACATTATTTCTGTTGAAAAACAAAGGTAATAAACATTGCTTAAAGTCTAAGGAATTTCCTGATTTTAATATCTAATACATTATTATTAACTGCGTTATTTTTTCAGAATATAGTAGCACTTCTTTGCTACTAATGTAGTATTTGACATACTTTACTATTAAGATGTCTGTTGTTGGGTTTGACATTGGAAATGTAACTTGCTACACAGCAGTTGCTCGCCAGGGTGGCATTGAAACTGTGGCAAATGAATTCAGCGACCGGAATACTCCGTAAGCATTTTGTCATGAATGAAGTAATTCCAATGAGCTGTATGACATCGTAACTGAAAAAAAAAATTATTTTTGCTGTTGATTAAAAAAAAAGACTTTGTTAGCTAGATTTATTTGTACAGCTTGTTGTGGCATTCAAGTTTTAGTTTGTTATTGTGCAGAAGTGTTTTGGTATGCATTTTTTTAATTAGTCAGTTGGAGCAAAAAAAGTCAAAATGCATGAAGTTTGATATGGATCATGCTCTATGCATTGAAAATAAAAAGTTATATGTTTCCTAGTAAGGCTGGTGGGCAATGTACCTTTTGGAAAATTTTGGCTTACCTCTGCACATTATTTAAAACAATATACAAATTAGTCTTGCTTTTTTTCACCTGAAAAAGAGGCAAAAAAAGCATGCGTGGAGAAAAAAGGCAACTTCACTGAACCATACTTTGCAGTAAATTGACAAAACTACAACAACATTACTCATATGCAAATAGTCCAGTAACAATGTTAGGCATTGTATACACCATATTGCTAGAGAAATGGGCAATTTTTTGCACTTTGTTCTCTTTTTTGAATACAAAATTTGATCATCCACACCTACCACTTTTCAGTTGGGCTAATGCTGACCCCTAAAACCAGTTGGCAGTGTCAACAATCTCTATATGTCCTGTATCTTCAGTAGAAGGCCAATCCTAGCATATTTCTCCATCTATCCCACTCTTCTTCTGCAAAAATTTAAACTCTGATTTCTCTGCTTGTTTGTCCACGTCATACCAAAATACTTCCCAACTTTTCCCAGTAATATGTCTGTGGAAGATTCCAGTCCGCCACAAAGTATTTTTCAATGTCTAAGTTTGAAATAGTGACTTGTTGTTTGCCCCTTCATCCTTTGCAATTCCTTTGTCACTATCCTTGAAGTCTTCATCATCATCTGACTAATCATGCCATGCAATCTCTTCACCTTCATCACTGTCTGAAACAATTTGCTTTTTTTAGTTTTCCTGTTTTATTGTTTTCTATCTTCAATAGCTCCACTTGTTCCTTGAACTTTCTATTTGTCAGTATAGTTCCATTCATTTTAACTTGTATTCGCTTTTTTGGACAACTCTGATCCTTTTTATTTGAAGAGAGTTGGAGCTTGAATATGTCTAAATGTGACAGCTTGTACTTGGTTTTGTCAACAGGAAAAGCACCGGTACTTCTAAACCCAGAAATTATGTTTTGTGCATTTAAACCGTGCCTCCATACACTGCATAGCATGTTCACAAACTATGCTTTTCATAGTGGTTGTCATTCTGCTTGTTGGATGTGTTGAAGTAAGGCTGTTTCATAGTACTTCAGTGGGGCAAAACAGTTTACATGGAGAGGCTGCAACATATCTGTGCAGTGTGCAAGAAGCTTTAAGATAGATACATTTTCCTTTCTAGCCAATTCAATTGTTTCAATGGAAGTGTGCATGTATGTAGTTAATACTTCTCAAGAGGTTTTCAAAAATCTTACATAGTTACTATACTTACAATGAGGAATTGAATTTTTGCTTCAAAGTATTCACAATTCTTCATGAAGCCTAAAAACAATTGACTTTTTTTGCCCCCGTGGCCATGGAAAATTCAGGGTAAAAAAATCACCATTGGTGAACTAAAAGCATTCACAATTTACGATTTTTTTTATTGAACTACCTTCGATCATTAGGAGACACACTGTCTAACAAAAAATTGGAGCAAAAAATTCATCTGCAAATATGTCACACAAATGTTCACAAAACCACTAAAAAAGTTTTTTTGGGTTTTATTGTTGGAACTAACCTACAGCACAAATAAATGCTTCATTAAAACAAGCAATAGGCATAAAGACTTTTTAAATACTTTCACTGCATCAATCCAAAAAAAAATTAATGTAGTGCAGCCAGTTGAAGTTGTAGGGGGGTGTCCTTTTTTACCCCAACTACCCCCTTGATTTTTTTTGCCCAACTGACTCATATGAAAGCTTGCTAGCGGTCAACTTTATTGCCTCTTTATAGTTGAAGTATTTGCACCTTGTTACTGTAAATATGTTAAGAGCATGAAATCGTGAAAGACTTTTGAATAACATGAAACTTTAAATCTCCTTGCTGTATCTTAGTCATTGCTGTATCTTTGGCATGTGTAAAAACCTACACTACTGTGTTCCCTCAAGACCCGTCTACACTGAGGATGAGCCAGGTGTTGCCAGGCACAATCCTTCTTTTGTTGTGTGAAGGACTTGTCATGCCGAGCCTGGTTTTATTTTTTCGATGAGACATTTCGGTAATTTGTTCCATAGTACTATTAAAACTCGGCGTAACAGAGTTCGCCAGCCTACTTTTACAGACATTATGACCGAATTGATTCAATTTTTTCGGTCATTGAAAAAAAAATTCAGTCTATGACCGTTAAATGACNGAAAAAATAAACCCAGTGCCGAGCCCTGTATGGTGCAGNATTACTTGACACAATGAAGCAAACTAAGGATTACACCTTATAACTCCTGGCTCGTCCACAGTGAAGACAGGCCTTTNAACATAAAAAAGCTTTTAGGACTATGATTGAAAATGTTTTTCTTTTCTTGACAGTGCCATTGTATCATTAACTAGTAAAGAACGAATTATTGGCACTGGAGCAAAGTCTCAGGTATGTTTGTTACTGTTGTGTTGTTGGTAATGGTATTTTCATTTAGCTGCAAAACCTTTTGTCTCTCATTCTAGCTGCAAAAACATTGCATGCGCATTATGTTGACTCAAAACATGTTAAAATTTTGCCATTTTTAAGGGTTGAGTTAGTGCTGACTCTGTGGTTTCTTATGCTTATGCATGATTTACAAGTGTTTTATATAAAATATCATTCATATTTTTCAGGTTGTTTCCAATTATAAAAATACCATTTCGAATTTCAAGCGTCTGATAGGAAGGCCTTATGATGATGATTTTGTGCAACGTGAAATTCCATTCCTCCCATACAAAGTTGTTAAAATGCGATCTGGTGCTGTTGGGGTGCAGGTAAATATGTGTTGGCTTGTGTCTCATGTGCTTTTACTGGCCAACATTCAATGTTTTATTTACAGTACTTTCATGGATATCCTGTAATTTGAATGTTTGTCTTAGTAGAATTTGCAAAGCGTAAATGCAATGAACATTTCTAATTTCTACCCTACATGACTTTTACAACACAAAGTTTGACTCTTCAATTCTGGTAATTATCCATATCATTTTTTTGCTGAAATTCTGAATGAATGAAAACAACCGCTTTACCTTTGCTCACTACTACTGTATAAGTAGATCAGCCTTTGCTAGAGGTTTTACTTGCATGTAGTGCTGTAATGACTAATGAAGCAAGCTTGCCCTGGAGTACGGTTACTGAGTTGCTCCTGCAAGAGCCGTCACAACTGCTTTTGTCGTAAAATCCATACCTTGGATCAGTGTCATGATTGACTGCCTAAAAACAAAGACCTTAGTTGTGCGATCAGTAGGAACAACTAGTTGTATTTGGTAAAAAAATGTAACATTTATGCAATATAAGTACAAACAGATCCAAAGAAGTGATGGATCTTGCCGTAAATCATTGACATGATACGCAACTGTTGAGTTTCTAATTATGACAAAGTCGTGAATATTGCAAATGTGGAAATACAGTATATGAAAAACCTGTGATTTAACTAATTTTGAATTACCTTACCATGGCCGGGGCAACGTAACTAAAAAGGTGTCTATGTTTTCCTGCGCTGGCTTAATGACGTTCAGTTCAAATCACAATATTTGTACATCCTGTGTCAACAATTTGAAAATATTGTGGACTATTCTCGAAATCAGCAAGCGGGCAAGTTGATTTTAAAATACGTTGCAAGCTTGGCAATTTATGGCGAAATTAAAAAAAGTTTGTGCAGAGGAATTTCTCACCCTTATGACAGTCTTGAATATTTGTGTAGGTGATGTATGCCGGCGAAGAGACTGTGTTCAGCGTTGAGCAGGTGTTTGGTATGTTGCTCACCAAGCTTCGCACCGTTGCAGAGTCCAATCTTAAGAAACCCGTTAATGACTGCGTGATATCGGTACGTCTTATTGCTACAGGCTGTTATTTTGTAAGTTGTTTGGTTGACTNCAATTTGGCGTGAGTAGAACTGTAAACGAAAGGAGCCAGCTGCTTATTTATTAACCTGTTCCCACTTATCCAGCCGCACGCTATCCTTGTGTAAATTACTAACTAGCCAGTGTTTCTTCGTATTTCTTTTTTATAAACCCTAGAAACTTCATGTTTATTGAAAAATAACAAGTTTATCAAGCAAATGAACCACATGAAAACTCCCTAAAAATATTTCATTCAACTTTAGCGCCAACCCTGAGCCTCATTAAGAAATCAGAGATAAAGTGGTGATAGAAAACGTGTCAACTTTGCCTGAAGATCTCCGCGCTCGCAATTGTTGCAGGCTCCACTTTTGGTCAAAATGTCCGTGACGGCACTAAACGCACATCAGTAGGAATGGCAGAGTTTCTGCTTTGAGACCGTGTTTTGGCATAATCGTAAATCTGTGCATTTTGGGTTTTGTTTTTGGATAAAATCTGGTCTACTACGGAAAGTTCACATTTAAATCTGCTTTCTTTCCATAGCAGAAGAAAACGTTGGCAAAAAATGCTTAAATAAAGATTTTGATCGATTTTTCTCAAAAGCAATGTCATTCCAAAAACCTGATACCTGATTTGATGTTTATCCAACTCTTTTAAATTTATCAGCAACGCTTTAACTGAAACACTGGGGTCTACGCCGTAAATCTTTAACACAGTATAAAAGAAGTCCATGTTTTCCGTCTCTGCAATCTCAGAACTGCGAGGAAGTTAGGAAAATGTAGAAATGATCATCTGCTGTAGTTATTACACTGCAATGACCACATCGTATCAGCTACCTGCTAGCACGCATTCTGTACAAAGAAAAAACATTACATTTGCAAGAAATATCAGACATTACAGAGATGGAAATATAAAAACCTAGTTTCAATAATTTTTCTCTCCAATTCGACCCTTGTGGAAATTTCCTCCCAGGACTTGAGAATTCCTCGCTTAGGAAGCTAAGCGGCTCCCGGTTGAGAACCACTGGGTTAAACTTGCACATAGCACATGGTTGCCCGCGCTAGTCTGGATTTGAGATAAGTGTGTAGGCGTCAGCAGATTGGTCTACCGAGTGCTCACAACATTGAAGTCACTGTTGAAAGTTTATTCTTTAGGTGCCGTGCTTTTATACGGACGCTGAAAGAAGATGTCTTTACGAATCATCCAAAATCGCCGGTCTGCACTGCTTAAGATTATTTAGTGACACAACTGCAGGTAAGCACCTTGTTCAGAGAGTTGAGATCAAGTTGCTGCACGCGTTTGCGTGGTCGTCCCTGTAGCAGTTCTTTTATGAAATGCATGCCTATGATGTTGTCATCTTTACAGTTGCTTTGGCCTATGGAATTTATAAACAAGACCTTCCCGCTCCTGAAGAAAAACCCAGAATAATAGTCTTCGTCGACGTTGGACATTCTGCTATGCAGGTTTCCGCGGTTGCTTTTAACAAAGGCAAATTGAAGGTACGTCCCGGCGGTGTGGTTTTGAACCAAAAACGTGAACGTGGTAAGCGGTGGCTCTTGTACAGAGCGCTCGTTGTTTGTGCTCATGGGCTCCGGATTATCTGGGTGATTGATGTCATTGTGGGGAACGTTCGCAGAGTAGACTAAACATTCTACACTTCGGAGTTTGAATATCACGACTAAAGGCTTTCTAGTTGATAAATGTGCGTTGAATGGTCAGTAAGCATTATGATGTGACTTTCGCCAAAACGCAGTATAATTTTGTCTATGTTGCACGGTTTGGAATAGTTAACTGATATGACATCGATTAAAAAAATAACTGTGAAAGTTTTGTGGTTTATCCAATCCCGTCGTTAAATGCGCGAAACGAAAAGATCCAAAGCGCAGTAAGTTCATTGGTGAGATGATGAAGCGATTACTGTGGTCCGGTAATCTTAACACAAAGATCGCCCAGTACGATTTGATGCCTGTGGTTCTGCGTCCTGTAGTTGGAGTGGATCGAGTAATTTCACTTTCTCCTATTTCAGGTATTGGCTACGGCGTTTGACCCGTATCTCGGCGGAAGGGATTTCGATAGAGCTTTGTGCCGACATTTTGCAGCCGAATTCAAGGCATGTTTGAAAACGATACAATTTTACTCATTTTAACAGCTATGTGTATGTTCATTGTTCGTCGACTGCAGGATTCCAGGATCAATCTTGATATTGTAACCATTTTAGCTCACTGTTTCGTTAGTATCGGTCGAGTTTTAGAAATTTCAGTTCACTTCAGTTTCATTACGCTCGTTTTTGCACTTCTTGTGTCACGAGTGGTCTGCGGCTCTTGTCAGCGTTTGCTTGCGCCGTGGACCACGTGGCCGAATGCTGCACTGTTGAAAAATCAATGGCAGCACCGTGCGTGAACCGTTGTTCAAGTCTTCGGTGTGACCCGGCCAGAAATCGAACCTGCTTTGGTGACGCGTGCGTGCTCAACCAACTGTACCACTTAGCCGACAGTTTCAGAAAGTGACAATCGCATTGGTGATTAGAGATGGGGGAATGCAGCGTGCCGAGTTTTATGCCCTAATAATAGCCGCGGTGAATACCGTGTAGTCTATTCTGTCAACAAATCCTCGAAAGGTAGTATTTGAAATAGGGTTTCAACTGTTGTTATATTACCTGAGTGTTAAGTTAACACGTTGTTTTTTCCCCGAGTCAGTTTCAAACATACTGAAAGTCTGTCGATGGGTTGACAAAAACTTGGACGTAATTTTAACATTTTTTGGCCAAGCACCAGATGTGCTTCATTGAAAATGCATGAACTCCAGTTTTGATCTTCATCAGCAGATTGTTCCCCTCATGCCACAGTTCACACAAGACTTTGGCTTAATCCTTACTTATTTTTTAGTTTGCAGTCATCGGTCGCGTCTATCGATTACATTTAANTGATTTTGTTTGCCCGATGAAAGAAAATGAAAACAGCATCCAGGGGATTTTCGTTTCGGCTGCAGCACGTCGCGTCTTGCTTTGTTCGCTGTGTTTCGTAATACTGACCGTGGCTTAATGTGTGGTGAAGTGGATAAGACGGCTTTGCATCATCGACCAGAAAATTGTTATGGCCCATTATAGCAAAACTGAACGCTTTGAAAAATGCAGCCAATCCACGAGAAAAAGGGAACAGCAAATAATTGCGGCAGATGATATCAATGCTTTGAGGACTTGACCTGAAGGGTAAATGTTTAGTCCTTGACAACAACTGCCCATGATTAGGTGCATCAGTGGCCCTGACGCAGCTTGTTGCCACGGTGATCACGAATTTGCTAATGTACCTGTGCGTTTGGTTGCTTGTGGAACTCTCATCTAACTAAATTTTTGTTGCTTGACATGCCAATTGAGGTAAACGTGTCGTCGTGTTGCAGGAAAAATTCAAGATCGACGTGACGCGAAACAAGCGCGCTGAAATTCGCTTGCTGACCGAATGCGAGAAGCTCAAAAAACAACTTTCGTCCAACGCCAGCCGGATGACTCTTAACATCGAGTGTCTGATGGACGACAAGGACGTGCGTGGCGCCATGAACAGGTGACTCGCCAGCAGGCTCCGCAGTCGCATTTTCAGACTGCGGTTCTGTTCCTGTTCCGAAACTTTTTGAATCCGTACTCGGCTGCGAAATTTTTTTCCTATTTGTAAATACGACTCCTGTTCAAACTCCNCAAACCATCAATGCCGCCGAAATTCAGCAATGTTTGCAATAAAGGAATGACATTTATGAAGACCGCGCAGACTCCTGCTGCCGAAAGTAAAAGTTGACCCCGATTTTTTTCATAAATTTTTAACTCTGGGTCCGAAAAAAACGCAGAATCTTGCTGGAATCGACTCCGAATCGGTGGCCACCTCTGCTCTATTCAAGTCATCCCTTTCAGTTAAGGAACAGGAGCGGAAGCTGATCCTGTTGCGTCACATGCGGGTGTTTTTCGTGGCTCGCCTCCTGCGTATA
>JGI24022J15233_10001822_pt1 | contig 18787 bp, 8 predicted proteins | sample Ectturendosymbi2_FD_15233 | JGI IMG/M metagenome (IMG submission 15233) | reverse complement strand
AGTACATCACGTTGAATCACGAATGGAATATTACTGGGAATTACGCAGTAAGAATGCACAAAACATTAAAGCACTAATGTGTCCACTATACCGCCAACCGGCCGTCATTCTCGGCGTGAGTCTTCACCCTGAAAATGAAGTTAGATTCATTTTCAGTTAACAGAAGTAACTTGTCCCAATGGGACTCTGACACTCTGTTTCATTAAATGGCTTGTCCGGGATAAACGCTGCCAGAATGTTTTAGAAATAACTTTTGCCTCTGAGACATAATTTTCAAAATGATACACTTGATACTGAAAAGTTGTTAACGATTAAATCTAGTTGTTTCACATAATGTGACAACAGGAACTTAATAAAAATCCATTATCAAAAGTAGAAATCTTGTAAAAAGGTTAAATTTACTAAGAAGTCACCTTGTAGGGCTAAGGAGTTTTAAACAGGTAAATATATGCTGAATGCGAAAACAGGAAACAGCTAGCACAGAGACCTCCTGACTCGTCGTATCCTGTTTTAGGCAGAAGCCTGAAGACAGGAAGTATGGGCGCTAACAGTCCATCTCCATAAAAGTCCTGTTCTCAATANGGAATCATTCAGTTAATTTACTGAGCTAGGAAGAAGTAACAGCTTCTAAAGGGTTCGAAATTGCTATGTTGNTGGTTGCAAAGCGTTCCCCTGCGTATCTGTTGGCTTGTTTTGAGAGAGAGATCGTGTTGTANATTACAAAGAAATTTAAACTGGTGAGTACATTTGTCTTTTCANTATAATGTACGCGAATAAACTTATATTTGACTGACTTACACGTGTGTTGAATATATATATATATAAAAGTGGTCAGAAGGCTTAAGGGTGATTAAGTGAGCATAAGACTCATGAGTATCTCCCTTGGTTTAACTGCTAAANGAGAACNCACGTATTAGCCAGAGTTAAACCAAAAACGCNACGATTGCAAAGTCTCACCAGAGACCAAACAACTTGTTGTGTACATTTTGGCGCTCAACGTTCTTTTTTGGAAGTTTAGCTACTTCTAAAAAAACTTTTTTAACAAGCCTTTGACACTTCTATAACTAACTCCAGTTAAAAAACCTTTTTCACATCTCATGTAGACATACTCATTGGATAATCCAATGACCCTATGCGCTAAAGGCTAACCTTTATTATAATATTTTTAAGCTTCCATTGCTTCAGAGCACTAACATTTAGGTTCTTTTAGTTACCAAAACGTCTACAGAAAATTGATTCTTACGGCTTCTACATGCCTTCTTTAAGCTCGAACGTACATTTTAATTTCCAACTAGAAGTTACCCTCATTCTTTAGAATATTCACTTGTGTGTTATTATGTTATATATTTTTCCGTTCTCTTTTCATTTCAAATTTTCATTTTTTAATTAATTCTAATGTCAAAAAAGCAATTATTTTCTTTTTTTCGTTACAATCCTTCTGTTTACGACTCTCTTTTTGAGTTCATTTTTTCATTTCAAGTCACCTTTTTTTCACTTTTGAATTCAAACAGCTTACAAATCTTCAAAACAAAACAAAAATTAATTTTTTCAGTTTATTTATTCAGCTCAATGAATTTATTAGCTCAATGCTTTCAGTTTTATACATTTTTTTTCAACCTTTTGATTTATTTCATTTTTTCAGTTCATGTGTTCAGTTCCATGTATTTCTTTTCAGTTCAACAAATTTCCTTTCAGATTTTTCATTATTTTATATGAACCCCAGTATTCTTTGAAGGTCAATTTTTAAGTTTGACAAAGCTTTAATTTTTAATTTTTTTTCATAACTATTCAATTCAGTGTTTCATTTCAATTGTCAATTATTCTAGCTTCATGAAATATTTTTCATATCTTATAAATTGCAACAATTTCATGCCTAAGATTTATTTTTCAAAAAATAAATTTTATTTCAATCTTTCAAAAGCATTGCAAACAAGTAGCAAAATTTCTACAGTAATTGTCTCTTAAACCTTTAACTTCCAATAAACTACAAATCAATTTCCTATTTTTTGCAGAAATCTCTCTCGAACCATTCCTTCAGGGCGCGGCGGAGGATTTGCCTGCGGCCAGAAACATTCGCAGGTTACATTTTTTTTACATCAACAGAACATTTTAGCAGATTCACAATCATTTATTTTCAAGCTTATGAAAGATTCCTGTTCTCGATTCTCCAAACTGGACATAAAAATTGTTTTGGTTTGAAAGTCTTTTAACAACTCTCCGAACAACCACGTTTTTTTAACAGGAACATATCACCGACGGAAAACCTTTTAGGATTTTTACACCCTCTCACCCCCTCGGATTTCTGCTCGTATTTTAAAATTAAAATTTTCACATTATTTAATTTCCAAATTTACCTAAATATTGCAGATTTCATGCTTGTTTTTCTGTGATTAACTCATAGTTGTTTGCCCTCTGACGAGTAAAGTCATTATTACCCTTTTGATCTAACTATTAATGAGTATATTTTTTATGTCATACTTTTCTCACAAGCCAACCTAAATGCACATTTTTTCTCTTATTTAAGCTATTTTTCATAAACTTCTCAGTGTCTCCTAGGAACACCAGGAACTGTTCTACTGCCTAACGCAAGGTTTTTGCTTATATAAACTCACAGTGTCTAAGTTTTAATCTCAGCTCCACCAAATGAACAGCGTACGGCAATTATTGCAACTCCTGACATAAGCCATTATACCCTGGAATCAACAAGATTCTTCTGACAATTTACAGCACAAACCTTCTTGGCCAACTAAGTCTTAAACTTACCTTTTTCCCATGTAGCGCTTAATGATTTTCGTAATGAATATAAGTATTCAATTACGTTACTTCTAACAAGCTTAGATATTTCGTCAACCTCGAACATTACGTGATAACATAGACATTCTTTTTTTCAGGGCTAACAAATACATGTACTTAGGCACTTCATTTTCACATTGGCAGCATAACTCTGCCAATTGTGTATATACGTTCAATATATGGCACAGGCCCCTTTCTTAGTTCATGGTAGTCACAAGAGTAGTTCAAGATATTCAGACTACTTTGCAGTTTTCAATGGCACCTAATTCTAGCCAATCGCAGATACCACAGCGTTATAAATATGAAAGCAGAGCAGAACAACAGATATACTGCGCTCACCAGTGTTCCACTTTTTACCACGCGATGAGAGTAAAGTCAGTAATTACAGATGCACACAATAATCTCATTACATATTTTGCAAAGGAGAAAACATCAAGCTAGTTAAATGTTATTTCTATTTCTGCTTCGAGTCGGTTCACGTTGCAGAATAGCAGTCGGTGAAATGCGTAACTGCGGTTTGATCACGCAAATTAGCCCATGCTTCAGTTTCTACACTGCAACCAATGGTTTCTCCTACCGAAAACCTTTATGTTAATTTTAAAATGTAACAGTTTCATACCATACTTATATCATATAATATGAATTCGATTAATACCTGATCATCTGTGATGATCTTTTCAAAACATAGTTAAAACTTTTCTGCCTTTTTTCCATCGCTCCCCATCACTACTCCATCGCAAGTGTAGACAGTAATAACACTATTTCAAGTCATGTAACAGATTTACGTACAGCATCATCTTTCAGCAAGTGCAGTAAAAAAAAACAAAAAGAAACACATTCTTACACAAACCAGGACAATACATCAATTTACGTATAAATAACATAGTTTGATGACCGAATAAACAAGTTTCAGTTCATTAGTGACAATCAGCTATCAGCCAGGCCCTCTCAGAAATAGCACACATTTTAGCAGCTATCACGTACCACTACACATTAAACCAAACCCTTCTTTTTCAGATTTACCGAAAAAGACCTACAAACTTACTTTTATTTTTTCTTTCTCCAGCTTTCCAGAGAGATGCAAAAAGCTTTTTTTATCCATTTGCGGACGGTTCTTAGTTCGCTCGCACATAAAAAAACTATCGAGTTGTTATTTTCCCTTTGTAACTGAACGTCACAAAAATGGCAGTCAACGTCCTGTACCCTTCAAACATCACTTTTAGAACTAGTCAGTCCATCCCTATACGATACACTTTTTCAAAAACCTAGGTAACTGTTTCAACTTTTTTCTGGAAAGTTTTTTTAAAAATAATTTGGCAACTTATTGACTTTTGGCATAGCCACGAAATTCTGAAGTCAACTTTCAGCCCAAAACAGTTTCAATCCTTGTCTCTTTGCAAAAACTTTTCATGATCATCACATAAATTACAATAGTCATTTGCAATAAATAATCGCAACGCTCATGCTGTACATACGAAATGCATAACCCAAGTTTTTAGCTGCTCACGCACCGATAGCGCCACATAACGCTAAACGTGGTGATATTAGTAACTGCAGCTTCTCCTCTAATACGATGAAGGTAGACCACTCAACACAACACCACGATTTATATAAAAGGGTTCGCGTAGAAAAGCCATTTAGACAACACCATACAGCAAATCTGTTTTTTACAATTCGCTCTTAGATACCTGCTGCAAAAATCACACGCTAATACCTTTATTAATTTTTCACATCACGATTCACATTTAAGGCACTTCACATACCTGCACCGTTTCTGCATTTGTTTTCCCAACCTGTTCAACAACTGCAGGAGTGCATTATTCTCAGCTTTACTTCTACATGACATGGAATATTTACATAGTATGAAGAATTCAGATGACCAACTTGAGTTCAACACAAAGATTTCCAGTCACAGTCGATGATCAGGCAGACACGAGGCAGCAAATAGAAATGCTACAAGCACTCAGATTATTGACGTTGATTAACAACAAACCTTTTTAGCCACTGTCGAGATGCAGTTACACACAGACTTCATGTTCACATTCATTGAAAGGATTCAGAAAGTCAGTTTCATCCACATTGCGAATTACTTTAACAGCAGCTTTGACCCTTGAGAATTTTTGGTTTCTGAAAACAATTTGCCACGAGGCAGATTTCAAATAGGATAGTCCCTATATGCGTTTTGACATAGACAAGAATCACTACACCTTTATGGACATATAACCATTTTTGGATATCTCTTCGACAAAAACAAGTACTTCGCATCTGCACCACGACAACACATAAGTAACCAATTTTTGATTTTATAATTCTCTTGCCATGATAGCTTTTCAAATAATACACGACAAACCTTCTATCATTCTCACAATCAAACATTATTCTTCCACCATCATTCGATTAATCACAGGTTCTAGGGTTGTGAACCTTAAGATGTCACATAACAACTCTTTATGGCCACGACATGACAACTCGAAACGACGCAAATTTCATTGCCTTCCGCGTAGCCCGCAAGGCTTGCATAATAGACAAACCTTTTTCAGCGTCAACAGCCCACACGAAAACCATCACGCGATTTGTAACGCTACAGTTTCCTGAGGTTTTGTTTTCGCCGCGCACACAGCGAACGTGGTCGAGACGGAGCATCGGGAGACGTGCTTGCGTCTTTAATGACTCACTGTCTCATGAACGAACAGTAGTGCACAGTGTTGACATCACTTCATTGCGATTTTTTTCATAATAATCATACATAACATTTCTGCTCCAACACGTCTTGAAACGAAACTACACTTCCGCACATGTGCTTTTAAAAACTAGTCATTTCTTCAAAACTTCATTTCTGATAGGAACGTGCGATACTTTTTAGCTCACATGAGGAATAACTTTAAAATTTCTCTCAACTATCTGCACAGGTGAACGCCTAAATTTTTACATTACTTTTGCAAGACACCACACCCTTTTACATTTAATTTGCATTGCAACCAGAAAAATACTTGCACAATTAACTTTAGCGGACCTGCCTTCAGAATACAATAGCAGTCACGTCCTTATACACCCCTTCAACATATTCTTTCTCAACAAAACGTTAGACATGAACCGATACGATCTTGCTTCGTACATTCATAACACAATTTCTAGTAACCGCAGGAAAATTATCATTTTTTATATCAGATAACTTACATCTTTCCTTTACCATGATATTAAGTTTCTTACTGTGTTAGATACGCGCACAAAATAATTTTTTACTCTGTCATGTACTTAAACGTTTGATAGCATATCAGTAGGTGACGTAGATTTTTTTTCAGTTGTTTTCAATTCTCGTCTTGGGAAAAATCAACAACTTTAACCCTGCCCTTATGTTGCGCTCCAAAAACAAACAAATTATCAAAATATAGCATCCTCCGACAATTTTCTCTCTCAGACTTACAGCCTAGATAAACTTTTACGTGAAACATTGCAAAATCAGCGTCGCGAAATAATTCTAATATTTCACGCACACGCGACTTCCAGGCGACTTCCCCTCAAACTTCCAGTCTTAAAAACGTCACTGAATCGTTTCCAATATTTTTTCACAACTTATTTTTGCTCAGCAGTTCAGTTGCTTTCGACGCTGCAGTAAACTCACTTCGCATTCTCTTGGCAGAGGCATTTCCTGTCATTTGCTTAAACTTTCGTCCCTACTAAGACATTTTTTCACATATGAGTTTCAATGCAACACTTCTTGTTGAGTTAATCGGTTCAACGGTGCTTCATCTTTCTTTTGTTTTCATTCATGTCAATGGAACTCTCCCAAACACTGCTTAGGCATCTGACAACCATGAGATTTTAAACCACGTTTATCCTGCTGACAACTCCAACACACGTCAGATAAATTTCTGATGTGCAATATAGACCATTAGTCAAATACACAAAATTACAACATAAGTGCTATAACTTCAATACTACACAAATCTAGAACGTGTCACGACAATAAAATATCATCAGGAACCGCAAGATATTTTTTATAACCCCCTAGGGGGCAATTTCCAATGTTTGCATCCCTTAAAACAGAGAGCAGCTGTTGATGTTGTTACTTCATTTCAAATACATTTAGACAACATTTGCAAGTTCGCACGTCGCCTTCTTATTAGCGCCACCTTCCGATAACCGGCAAATAAGTGCTGAATCTTGTAAAAACGCCTCATCTCAAGTTTTTTTCTAAAGTATGACCTGGCATTTATACTTGGGCAAACTTCATTACATACTTGACCTCAAATTATCTGTATTTACGAATTCAAAGGAATTATCTTTGTGAATGCAAAATGAATTGCAGTAATTGCAAAACAAACTCACAGTTAGAGTGACTGACTTTCCACAAACTTCATATTTTTTTAAAGGATGTTTTCACATGCATAATATTTGCTACCCTATACATAAACTTCTTTTCACTTTACTAATAACCACCCACTTCAAAACATTTTTCAGACATTTCCAATCATTTTGCACAAAATTTAGGACAATCAGAACTTGAGACTTCCTGGCTGCCAGCAAAAAAACCGCTGCAGTGCTCGGCAACACATTTGCCGCAGGCACAGACATAGCCTGTGGACTTCACTCCTTTTTCTTTGCAGGATCAACAAACATGGCAAGTTCACCATTTAATGAACGACCCTCACTAAGTGTCATTAACGAGCCCACTTTATCGTAAATTGCCAACACTTTTCTTATGGAATGTACTTTTCTAAGTTCGTCTTTGTTTGAAAAATATTTTTTTCATCCCACTGCATTACAACAACACAGACTTTTGACATTCAAGTACCGCCAGAGTCATAAAATGTACTAGGCGACCCAGACATTGCTCAACATAGTTAGAGTTTATCATGTCTAATAAAACAATTGCAGCACTTGCAATCACATAACACACTGCGTATGACACTTCCGTTTGCATAAATTTCAAACTCGAATTTTTTTTGCTGTCACAAATGTGGTTATCTTGCCAAAGAATAGCAGAAAACATTTGCGACGGAATCGCAATTAACAAAATAAAAACCCTTGCACCTTTTTTCAAGCTATAATTTTGCTTTCTATATTTTGCAGCAATTACATAGATTACATTATAAATAGTCAATTATCTGAAAATGATTTATCTACCTGGCTGGACAAATATGTTGAAAATCATATCAATAAATTACGGTCCTGGCAAGCAAGGAATTGTCAAAAGCACAAGATCACCGACATACAAGTTCAGAATAACAAATTCCTCAACACATCTTCAAAACCAATACAACAACATAAGGCTCAACAAACGGATGACCTACATTTTGAGGGACACCTTCTTTACACAATGATTGCCAGATTAAACGCCATTTTCACACAGTTGATTACGGACATACAGCAACATCACCAAACTCAGTCGAATATGCCACAAACTGTCAACCCGCCACCACCATCTCACAAAAACAACCGTCAAGCATCTCGACGAAAAAAACGGCGTCCTCGATCCCGAAAATGCTATTGTTGCCGCCTATATGGACACCGAGCTGCAGAGTGCGGAACATCACTTCCCCGACAGGACAACCAAAATTCACAACATACTGGTGATACAGCATCCAAGTTCATCAAAAAGGAACCATGCTCGCCGCAGGATGCTTTTCCGGAATACATTCCCAAGACAACTATAAAACAAGAAGACCAAGACTACAGCAATTCAACCTAGAAAGGTATGATAACAGTGGTCAGTTGTGGTCCCATGATCCTATTACTAAAAATTTTTACTATGTTTATTCGCTATTTTCACTTTATTAACGTCCTTTGAATGAAGCACTGTCTAATGGCACATGCCTAAAAGAGATACAAGCGATGAAAAGTGAACAGATGCGACATGACTCATGAAACAAAAATAAAATGAGTCACACATACACATATTTCTTATGTCGCATCCCAGCCTGTCTAATCTTACAGGAATCTATATCAGGATTCGCCGGACGAGCGAAGGCCTAGTGGAACACGAGCTCGACATTTAAGCAACACATAATATGGCAAAATGGATTTACTAGTACGGGAGAAAGTTTTCCCCGTATGAAAAGGATAATGCAAACAAGCTAGCTTCGGTTTTACCTGATGAACATGAGATTCACACATAAACAAGACACATGCACATATACACGACAGCGATCTTCACTGGGATGACGAAAGGCTTACCATGTCATCCACAACAGTGTGAACATTTTTCTCCACTTTTAATTAAACAATGTGCGAGTTTGGCGCTTTGACACTCAAGCCGGCACCTTTAGTGAGTGTCAAAGCGCAGAATTTGCACATAACACAAACACAAAACAATCATCACAACGCAAACATGCTACACGAATTATGCAAGACATTTTCTTCAAACACGACCTACGATAGATTTTCAAACAGAGTTTTGACGTGATCAAATGATCAGAAATCATTTGACATGTGCTACTTGGCAGATAATGTTTTTCTGAGGGACAATTTGCACTTCTCTGGGACTTTGAAAGGCTCATCATATTGTCCTAGGCAGTGTACACACATTTTAACAACAAACAGAACAATTTCGAACATTACTACACACTACAGGTGGGAGTGGAGCGGAGTGATCATTTCGTTTTCACGTGGAATATTTCATGTCTTACGGATCGGATTTGTATCTTGTGAGCGGATTTGTCTCATTGTGGGCATACAGCATCTTTTGAGCAGATCTTTCTTAGAACGATTCCTTGTCCTGGTGAATTGAAATTTTATCTACGAGAGCGAGATTTTTTTCTTCTCTGTTCCCACTTTATCGAAAATTAGTTAATCTTCTCACGCATTTTTTCTATGTGTCATTGGACCGCGACTGTCACTGCTTTGTCGTGGTAATGAACAATCATTATTTTTTTCAGGAATCTAAATGTAAATGCACATTAGCCTCTCTGAAGTGGAACAAAACTACCCAGTCCCTCCATGGCGGGATCCTGAAGCAAATCAGCAAATCATTAAATCTTTTCGAGGACTGATCCGCTACCAGCAACACCATCTAGTGACTAATCAAAAACGAATAAACTGGGCCATAATAAGACGTCAAAGTACTCAAATCACCGTCTTTGGCCAGAAATCCATTAGAAACATTTTTTCTATCAGATGAATGACCATCATTGACATACTCACGATCGACTAACAGTTGCCTCTGATGCATGCTGCCCATTGCAACAGCAATAACAAACCAGCAGATTACACTGACGCATAATAATTCAGATCAACCGTTCGCATGGGAAATGCAAGAGACTTAGTCATTGCAATTTAAATAATTTCGTTTTTCTGATACGACATGCCTTTTTCTTAAGTGAACTAATAAGTTTCAAATAATGAGTTCTTCTTGTTTCACAGTCATTTTTGAAGAAAAATTACCTATGTATTTTGCATACATGCATGTTTATTATCACCTTTTCAGGTACAATTTAGAAAAACCTTTTAGTGCATAATGACAACTAGAACTACCATCAATTGTGTAAAATATCTACTAAATCAAGGAATGAACATCTCTGATATTTTGGTGTCAAATCCGACTGTTCCTGTGAGGACTTTTTTCACCACGTCTCAAAATTGGGAAAGATGCAGCTTGTCAAACGGATACCTCAAACACAAGTTCGGAAGACTGGTTTGCAGACCTTTGGGATGAGTTGAATTTGACTACAACTGACTTAGACATCTGCTTGTCGGAAATCCTTCAAGATCTCACAAACTGATTATATACGATAGATTCTCCAAATGATATAGCGGGACACATGACAGTTGCTATGTCTCGGACTTGTGACATCACTGGTGTGAAAGTTTTGCAGAAATACTGCTGTGAACCTAACTTTGAGCTATTTGGGAAGGTGTCGCAGTTGACCTTACTCGATTAGCCTCAATGCGACATATGGGCTATCCTTATTTCAACAAATATAGCCTACCATGGTTTTGACCAGGCCGTAACCACCTGATATTTTTTGGGGGGCTAAATGATTGGAACTTGTACTTAACACATCACGTTGAATCACGAATGGAATATTACTGGGAATTACGCAGTAAGAATGCACAAAACATTAAAGCACTAATGTGTCCACTATACCGCCGACCTGCATAAACGCTTGAGAGATGGAGGCGAGAAATCGAAGAAAAAAAAAGGAATTTTTTCCATGACAACGACCTTTAAGCAATAGCGCCAACTGGCGTTGGAGAAACACTGCCGCTTAATCGAGAAACGTCGATCAGAAGCCAAAGACAGAAAGGCAGCGCGAATTGCTTCGCTTGAAAACATCAGCACGAATAAGCCGAGCTCAAGCGAAGTATTTACGACCAAATTCCCGAAGGTATGACATAACACTTTTCCCAACCCGTATAAGAAACTGATGGGCAAACAGGAAACCAACCACCATCTCACCTCGCTCTACAGTACAAAGCTGTGAACCTTGTCGAACGGAAAATTCTGTTGTGGAGCCAGCACTACAGTAAGTAACCCTGGAGTGGACCTTCCTATCTTGGTCAGACCCTAGGTCTCGACCTACGGCAATCTTCTTTGATGGAGTCATTGGAGTAATGGAATTCGTGCACAATTTTCAGGCACTCGTCAATGATACTGTAAGATTGACGAGAGTAACCTTAATTTATCGTAGTTGTATATCGTTTCAGAGGTTTTGTCATTTTTTGCTTTAACCTGAAATTGGTTTCATTTTTTGCAGTGTACTTTCGCATAATGCTCTGAGGTATCTCTGATCTCCAATCACTTCACTAACGTTACAAGCCGTGTATCTATCGAGCTTTGCACGAATTTCCTTTCCATGAGTGATTCATCACATCACTGAAAACCCATTTCTCGTATGAACGATTGCACGCCTCGTTCTCAGCCTGTTTATTTTTGTGACAGACATTGTAGTTCCGTTCTAATCCACAACTTCCCTGAAACAATCCCATCTCATACAAATATTTGCAATATACGTGGGCAATGGGAACATATTTTTATGGTAAACTCAGGCCAGTTTTGCAGTAAAGGTGTAGTCAGAGAGCGATGCCCCCCAAATTTTAGCATATCTAGTCATTTTGTGCTTTGAGCGGTAATATCCCAAACAAAATACTGTTGCTTGCCGAAAATCAAACATTTTGACCCCCCAAATATTCCCCGCTCAAATATTTGGGCTGGCTACGCCAATGTTTTGCAGGCATCATGTATTGTTTCCATTATTGTCTGAAAGCATTAAGCATATGAAAACTTATGCTGATGACAACAGACTTTTACTGATATTTTTTAAACAAATATTCCATTCACTTACATTACAGTGGCTTTACTTCGGGAAAAACGTGGCCCAATGAACCCTGGTCCTTCACAGTCACCCAATCCCACATACATTTGTCGAATAGGATTCTGTAACAGCAGCAGTCATTGGTGCTTAGTGACACATATCTATCCTTGTGTTCTTTCCAGTGGAGGATCCAGGAGTGTAATTTGGGGCAACGTCCCTCCATCCTTCTGTGGCGCACCGCTGAATGGCGCCCCTTTGATCTAAATGCCCCTTTTTGGATCCTATCGAAGTAGAAAGAGATATTTAAAAATACTCTAAACCAGGGGTTCTCAACCGGGGGGAATTTTGCATTTGCAAGGGGGAAATTTTGTATTTAGGGTTTTGTTTAAAATGTAATCTAGTTTAGCTTATCAATTGTGAAGAGTTTAGTTTCGCTTCTTAATGTACTGATGTAAGAGTATTCTTTGCAAACTAAATTTCTAAGGGGAGGATCTTATCTGTGAATGACGGTTAAAGGGATGCATGGGTTAAAAAAGGTTGAGAACCACTGCTCTAAACTAAACACTGCTTTCCACTTAAAATTTGTGTCCGGAGTTATTTTTAAAAATGCTCTAATGCCCGGAATTTTGACAAAAATATGAATAGTCAGTATTTGGATAAAATAAATCCCTTTGTACTTTATGGCTTATAACCTATTGTGCAACAATTCTGTGATATTTTTCTTCTGTGATAGTGATGTTGTTTTGCGGTGGATCGGTAGTTCTAAGGACATACTGAAAAATTCCGCATAGCGCTTGTATATTGCGCCACGAAAAGTAGCCATATGAGACCGTCAGGATTTTTGCCTCTTCAGATGTGGTAACGCTACTAGAAACCAAACAAAACTATTCCTACCCACCAACCTATTACAGAAAACCAGTGGATGAGGATCATCGTGAGTCATAATGCACGCTGTATCACGATCGTGCCAAGTTATGAAAGTTATTCAACAAGGCGGAAAGTTCAACCATAATTTTCTTTGAAAAATGCAACCCAGACAAAAGTTTTGTGACAAAATTACACGTTATGTAAATGCAGAATTCCATGCTAATCGTGATCACAACTGAAAGCCTGTTGTTGAAACAAATATCATGAGACGAAGTGGTAAAAGCTGACATGCATTTTGTTAATGAGGCTTAAAAGCCAAGCACGTCTGCACAAGCAAACACGAAGCTCTTAAGAAATTGCTAAATGGTTAGCTACGGTTCTTTGAAAAGCGTTTAGTAGTACCATTTGGCATGAGTAGGAGTTGGCGATGTTTTTGATATTCCGAATCATCATTAGAACAGAATGTACAAATTTCCTCCACGATAAGTACATACAAAAGCTGAGTGCTATGTAAGTATTTTTATTTTAGCGTACTACGAAAATTGGTTATTTTGTCTCAGCTACTGTATTTTTGACGCCAGCGAATCGTAGGAAGGTTATCATACACACCATGCAGCACATTTTCCCGATCGGAAAGATACTTTCTCCAATGAATAATTAATTAAAACAGCGATTTTCAGAAGAATGGATTCACCTAAAAAGATAGCCTTCGTGAGGCAAGTTGCCCCGCTGCATGTACCACTTAAGCCTCAATCAATATTATCGACTTCAGTTTTGTTGGCGTGCTGGCGATATGACGGTTGAGGTCACTACGGTTGCCAAAAGAAGCATCATCCCTTGCTCTCATTTCACTGAGCGATGTGAAAGGAAAAAATGCCGTGGCGCTGGATTGATGATTAATTCATCATGACGCAGAACTGCCAGCCGGGCCGTATCTGGCTTTACAACCCACAAATAGTAGATACAAACGCACTGTTAAAACAAACGTTGAACCATAAGGTAGGTTTGTTTGAAAGAGAAACGTTTCTTCGGTAAAAAAAGCAATTGAATCAGAAAATGGGAAGCAGGAAAGTCTGTTTCGAGATGTAGACAGTGCCAATGCACCTATATCAGCTTCAATATTCCAAAGCAGCTTTGCAATGGAAGGGCGTATTTTCTAAAAATACGTAAATCGACAACTAACGACGTAGCTTACTTCAGCTGGAGACAGGGGCGTGCAGAGGGGGGAAGAACGGGCGACGGCCCCGGGCATCCAAGACAGAAGGCTATCCAAACAGTGAAATTACAAAAATTACATTTTTTTAAAATGTTGTAACTGGATGCTTCTTCGTATCGTAAGTTTACTAAGACATGCTGCATGGATCTGAAGGGAAATTGCCTGAGGGGCAAGCAAATGTATGTTAAGTAACCTGAGAGAGGTGAAGCACTGCCATTTGGCCTTATACATTAATTCTCTTCCACCCTTTGTAGACTGGCCAATTCTGCTAGCGTATTGTTAATCTGAGACTTGCAGTCTTCAACAATCTCTCCATTCTCTCTGCAGCCTGGATTCTTAAAATAAACTAAAGTAATAAATGCATTGTTTTTATCATTCGAAATTTATTATCATTTCAATATAAACGCGATGATCAGAATAAAGCGCTCAGTACAGTTAACTAAAACCAAGACCTCTTAAACTTGCTTGTTCAAAGTTGGATTTATGAGTAAAGAACGCGTTATGTTACGATGATGTCTTGTCTGCTTGGTTTAATTGTTAGAAGCAATGCGAATTGTGTCACATGGTGACCATGGGCGTCCGCACGGGGGAGCAAAACGGGCCGTTTCCCCCCTGGAACTTCAAACTAAGAACCAAAATTTTCAAGAAAACATGAAGTCAGCAGCTCAATTCTGATTAATTGATTTTATTCTGCAGTGATATCTTATTTGCCGGTATGACACCCACACTGCACAAGAGCCAGGTTCACTGTCTTGTTGTCATGCAGTGGTGAGCTTGCATTTCACTCGTGGCCGCTCCTTTGCGTGGCCAAACTTGGGAGCGAATTCTTTTGGTGTTGGTCTTTATTACGTAACAGTAACATTGCAACACATCTTCAAAGGCTCACTTGAAGTTACGATAGTAGGCGCTTTGCCGCATGTTGATTTTGAAAGCAGACGTCGTGGCAGGTAATGCAGCAAGACAGTGACTGGCTGCTGATAGCGGCAAGTCAATAAGTCACCTATTTTTATGCTGTGCGAAAAGAAGCACAAGCGAATTTGCGGCAATGCTTCCACAAGTTTGAAATATCCATTGTTAATGTGAGACTGGTTGTGACCAATGTGCCTGAGTGAATAGCTTAATCCAGGTGTTCCCAACGTTTCTTTAGCCAGAGTTGGTAGACTAGAATAGATGACCTCATGGTCTTGGTGATGAGAACTAGATGACATCAGGGTTGGAGACTAGATAACCTCAGGTTTGGTAGACTAGTAGACTACGCACGGTAAAGCGTTTCGTGAACGTACATTTAAATTGCATCGTCAGCAACATGACAAGGAGTAGCAAAATGTTGACGTTGCCCCCCTTGGAAAACTTTTTGCGGACGCCCATGATGGTGATATCATGCGTGACGATTTGGCGACAGGGCTATATCATGCGTGACGATTTGGCGACAGATTTTTCGGTTTAAATCGTTGTAAAAAGACCTTGGCTTTAATCAGCATTGAAAGATCCTTTATTTCAGTCCATGTAAAAATCAGGTAGTGCAGATATTTTCCGATAGGAGAGCTCATTTGGGAAGAAGAATTAATAGGTGTGAGTGTGTAACTAAATTATTTCCATGTTCTGGTACTAGTTGAATAACAAGAGGAACTTCTTCATTTGTTTTCACTAAACAATACACTTATAAATTTGTCTATAGTTCAGAAAAACATAAAGGGCATCAATGCATCAAACCGCATGGTTGTACAATTTCAGACAATATTTACAATAGAAAAAATAGACAAAACTCTATCTCCTATCATGCCTCACAAGTGCTATCATTATTTGGTGGGTCTATCTTATATTTATTTGCATGCATAAATGCAATACCTAGTTCCTCGATGCATACCCATTACTAGAAGAATTTCGCTTGTGAACATATGCGTCAGGCACACAGCATAAAACAAGTTGTTCGAGACTAACACATTAAAAGCAAAAAATGCTCCTTGCAATATTTTTAACTTGATTTTTCAAAATTTGTGTTTCTGCCAACACTAGTTTTTGCGTATTTCTATTGCCTGTATTTCTCACATTGCTCAATGCAAGACTAGAATTTGGTAGTGGCATGCAATCAAGCAGTTTCCCCATGCAACACCAGACTCTGCACGCCGCTGGCTAGAGGCTCGCTCAAACGAATATATGATTTACACTATATATATGATTTAAAATTCTACCTCCCTACGGAATTTCTCTATGCTTGCAATGTGAAAAAAACATTGATAGCATCGAACTTAACCTTAAGTGTGAAATAAAAGTAGCAACGACCTTATTATCAGTGCATTGTTTTAGTTGCAAAACTAGAAAGTCTTTCCTTGAAAAATCAATCAGGAAACCACAACTTTCTCATCTCACTTTAGTTTTGTTCACTGCACGTTCCTGCCATGAAACTCCGATTTCCAAAGGTACACATTTGCTAGAAAAGGAAAAAAGTCACAAAAAGAGCGTTGCACGAAGTTTTTCTGAATGAATTATTCGACAACAAATTGCAATGGCTTCTAGCGAACATAGGCGTAGCCAGAGGAGTCTAGGGGCCATGGCTCCACAAATTTTCGGACCATATAGTCATTGTGTGCTTTAAGAGGCGGTATCCGAAACAAAATAGTGCTAGTTTCCTAAAACCAAGCATTCCGCCCCTCCTAAATTTTTTGGCCCCTCCCAAATTTTTGGGCTGGCTACGCTACTGCTAGCGAAGTGCACTATCTATGAGCAAATTTTTGAACGAGAGGATGAAGCAACAAACGCCTTACTTTTATATAATTCCAGAGATTGTATTTATTTTTTAGCATCGAAAATCTTAAAATTGTTTCCAGTATAAATATTGGAACTATCTTTTTTAGTACATGATAGAGCAGGGTCTCTAAACTACGGTCCCCGGGCGAAATCCGGCCGGCAAAGCCATGTCGTCAATAATGAAAAAATAATTTATTTTGGAAAAATTTGTTGATTTGTCACAATGTAACATATCCTGAAACAATCGTATTACGCAAAATGCCCGGCCTTCGATCTGTTGTGTAATAACTTATGTGGTTCTCTGACAAAAAACGTTGGAGACCCCTGTGATAGAGTAGTGTGGTGCACAATCATGGTATGGTGTGGTTAATTCATGCATTTTTGTGTCCCAAATCAGGAAATAAAACGAATGCAACAAGCCTCTTGTTGAGGAAAAGTAATAACATCAAAGATCGCAAAGTAATTTCATATTGATGAGAATATCAAAAAAAATCAGACGTTTCACGTTTCAATTATCGTGTTCTAACATGTTGAACCACAAAGGGTTGGAGAAAGACCACCTGGGTCAAATTGTCAGCCAGCTCTGTTGCTAGCACAAACCAATTTGTAGTTGAAGACGTTTCACAAGTAGTAAACAAGTAACAAAATGCATCGAATCAACGTCAGGTAAAATAATCAGAAAAACAACAAAAAAAATAGTGGGGAAAAAGCATGCCTATGTACATGGGGTGAGCAACTGTAGAGGTAAATGATAGGAGGGAAAAGAGGGGCATCAACACAATATTACAGAAAAGTGACAAGCATATGAAACGAAAATCAACAGGAATTCTGGCAAGATAGTGGGACGTTTTTAATTGTTTTCCAAATGAATGAAGCGAAAGAGATTTCAAATTTTCAGGAATATCAAAACAAATTTTGGGACCAATTTACTTTGAAGAGAAAGCGCATCGAGACGAAAGAATGGCATTTTGTCAGAGGCAACGTTTTTTTCATTCAACGTGCAACTAGATATGGAGACTATACTGAAGAAGTAGCATAGAAATACGTTGGTGTCCAGCGGAACAAAGCATGAGAGTGGCAAGCCAGTCGTGTGTCGTGCTGCTGGTGATGATGGTGGCAGCAGTTTGCAAAGGTAAAGAAAAGTGGCGTTTGAAAGTTTATCATGCATCAGTAACACGCCAATCTAAAAGTGCGTACTCTGTTCTTACTGTGGGGTTCAAAACTTCGCCATAAACCAAATAGTTTTGGGAGAGATTTGAATGCAACAATGTTGAAACCCATGGCACTTTTAAATTGCATTAGAAGACAACTACCGCTACCTTGCAAGCATTTTCCTTTAGCAAAGGAAGTAATAATAAGGATGGGATATTCGAGGGGCATTCTCCCATGATTTACAGCTGGGCACACCCTAAACTGAATTTATGGCGCGTGATATGTTCTTAGTTTACATCGCCTTACTCATTTTTAAAGCAGTTTTTACCGAGTTACTTATTTGTTTATATAGTAGATACGCAGTTGCTTAAAGCTTTTATTAAGTTTACGTATAAATATTTAATATTTGAAGAATTTTTGTATCTCGAGTTCAAAGATTTTATAGCAACGCGATTTAACAAAAAAAAAGTTTGAATTGCCAGAGGAAACGTTTCATTTCAGGTGAACTAGTTTGTCTCAATGGCAAACGAACAACCAAAAACGACGTTGCTACGTTTGCTTTGCCAGTCACAGGACACGCATGCTCGAAATCGGACAAATGCATGCTCTCCGTATGCACTTACCGCCTTGGAGATGTGATGGGTTTGTTCGAACTTTCTATAATTTATACCATGAAACTTGTAACACGTTGTACCTGTTTGATTAGATGAGTGGTCGGCAAAATGTGGGCTTCAACCATGGGCGTCGGAAGGGGGGG
>JGI24022J15233_10001819_pt1 | contig 18797 bp, 8 predicted proteins | sample Ectturendosymbi2_FD_15233 | JGI IMG/M metagenome (IMG submission 15233) | reverse complement strand
GCTTTGCAGATTCTCCTATGTCGATGTCTGGCTCCAGCAGGCAGCTCGCGATCGCATTGCAAGTACGTGTAAACTAGTCGTAAGTCTTTCGTTATTGTCGTAACCTATCCTTGGGGAAATGTCTTTGAGGAATTTATGACATAAGACGTATAACTTGTGTCTTAGAGTAAGTGAATGGTATCTTTTTGGCCAAGAGAAGCGGATGGATTGTGCGCATGGGGAATGGTGGTTGTGATGCAGTCAGTGGGTACTGGATATCATGCTGGCCTGTAGCCTTGGTGAAAACGTTTTCATTTCAAAAACGTTTTCAAAATGAAAACAAATCGCATCAGATTTCAAAATGAAAAGGTTTTCATTTATAAATCATTTGCAAAGCAGAAGTGTTTTTGAGATGAAAGTAAAATTCTTTTTAATACGAAAACGTTTTCATTTATAGATCATTTGCAAAGCGAAAATGTTTTTAAAACGAAAGTAAATTGTTTTCAAAAGGAAACTGTTTTTATTTATAAATCATTTGAAATTTGAAAAATTTTTGTATTTTTTTTGTTGTTAAAAAAAATGCCGGAAAGAAGAAAATTTTAGGGTGGCACGCATGGGCCGCCATACTGGTGTTGCCTACGTAGGCCTGCAACCAATCGGAGGCAAACCGGGAGAATGTTCCCTGAAGTTTTTAACACTACTTTTGAGTTTGAAAAGAAATATAATGTCCAACGTTTCACTTCGGATCTAGACTATATTTCTTGATAAGCTCTGTTTTTAGGCATTTTTGGCTCTTTTTGTAAGCATAGGCCGCCTGCAATTAAAAAAATTGTCGCTTGCCATATCATCAATGAAATTAGTGTTTTTGTGTCTGAGCACAAAATTGAAAAAATCCTAAAAATCGTCAAGTTTGTTGTGAATGCAGAGAATTATCGTAGGCCACATTTGCCGGAACGAATGAGAAAACGTCCTAATATGAAATTCGCCAACCATTTTATTTTTTTCATAAACATCGTTTACTCCACCCCAAATATTCACAAAAAACAAGTTTAACTTTCAAAGGCAGGGTTGCGATCAGTACAGGAGAAGTTGGGTGCACACCAAGAAATCTCCATTCATTGCTGTGCTCCTTATAGCGTAGGCCGTCTTCTGACAAAAATCCTAGGGTTGAAAGCTGACTACGCGGTGCAGTTTTCAATGTTTTTTGAACTGCTGTCTTTTGAGTGTTGCAGTTCATTGGCATAATTCATTATTACGACCAATTATTACAAAAACGCCAAAGCGCCAACAAAAATGAAGGTTGTCCAACTGAGTTCCTCACAACACTATATTAACATTTGAGTTTCAGATAAATAGAAACAACTAACTAACCTGCGAGCGGTGAACATTCCGTGTCTTTATTTTTTACTCTAACCAACGCCTCGTGGTCATGGTTGCAGCCGATGCACCCCCAGACCCGTCACTGTCATTACTTTCCTTAGTCAAAATGCACGAACTATTTTAGGCATTGCGTCTTAACGAACAGTTTCACTGAGAACATCGATTGTAATTTTATGCAAACTCAAAACTGGATGGATGCAGTGGTTACGGGTCCCACAACCCGTAAGAATGTTTCATTAAAATTTTAAAAAGCGCACAAAACGTTTTTGAATTTTTTGATTATTTTAAAGTTTTAGTAAATAAATGCCAAACATTGCATTTTCACTACTTCTATTTTTTCCGTCAGTGCTTTGAAACGGGAGCTTTGTTTTGATTTTCAGAGAGATATCATCCTGTTGGGCGAGGCTACACTGGCACAGCTGTTGTTTCTAAACAGACGAAGACGTATATCTCGTTGTTTAGATGCGCCTTGCCTCATTTCATTTAAGCAACATCGTCGTTAACTTTGATTTGAGCTTTGCCGTCATGAAGCATGGCGAGCGAACAGTCTTATTTAGTGAAGTATGCCATGCAAAGATAAGCTAGCAAGACGTACAGTAAATGCCGTTTGGAAAGAAGTTATATAGGTCTCCAAAAATCCATAGTGTCAAAGGTAACGCATCTGATCACACGAAGATCTGTAGATGGTAACTGCTGCTCCGTCACGATGCCCTCCCTCTGATCCCCGAAAATAACGAGGTTCTAATTTCCCCGGTAAATATGGCAAAGGCAGTTCGTCAGCTTCTGGCAAAATCAAAAAATTTATCAAACTTGACAAATTATTTTGACTCTGTAGCTTGTGTGGTAAAAGACTCTTTCGCACGCGGGTGGTTGGTGTGATGCGGCTTCAGTGGCGGATCCAGGGATTCACAAAAAGTGTGTGGCGCCCCTTTGATGTAAATGCGCCCCTTTTTTATCCTACCGAAGTACAAACAGATATTAAAAAGCACTTCAAACTAAACAATGTTTTACACTTCGTTGAATTGCAGGAGTTTCGTGCCGGACTTTTACCCAGCCTCCATTATCGGATAGTATTAACAATGCTGTTCTTTCTGATAATACTACACTGCATTATTTCTTTCCCGCGTAAGAAATGCCCAGCTTTACTCAGGTAATCACAAACGCAATCGCTTCACTTACAAAGCAACGGTACTCAATTTGCCGCTGGAGTATGCAAAATCGGTCTGTTTTGTTACAAGTTTATTTCTTTAAAACCTGATGGCAGCCTTGAAAGGAAAGGCAGTAGTGAAAATAGGAATGCAATATGGAAAAATCATAACTGAGGCAATGTTCTAGCAAACTCATATACAGCATCTGCAGGTAACTGGCCATATATTGAACAGATTTTGCAGAGATAAGCGTCGCCTTACTCAGGTCATGCAACTGGGAATTTTAAGGAGCTATTTGAACGTACAGTAACTAATTTCCTTGCCAAAAATGATAAGCTGTCTGGTACTACGATCACTGGGAAACTCCGGCACTTTCTTAGTTTGCTTTGAAATGGCATTGTGTTATTAACCCTGGTTTTCAATGCATATCACGAAATAGCACAAGTCTTTCTGTTATAGTGAATATTTACGATGTGATGTAAAGTTGATCTGACTAAAATAACGAAATTACAAATTGCATGTTGTCTGTAAAGTCTGCAGCTAATACTCAGTATTTTTGCTATTCAGCTCGCTTAAATTGCAACAGATAAGCAATACATCGGTAAATAGTTTAAATCTCTAAGAAATAGCTTCGAAGCTCTAAGAACATCCTGCCTGGCTCTTGCATTCGCTCCTGCAAAGTAGCCTACTGTGCCCCAATATGCTGCCGCAGCGCTCACACCAAGCACATCGATGTACCTTTTACATGAATGTTCTTGTGAAAATGCATCTTGCCTGAAAATTTGAGACAAGTAGGCCTACTTTTTGAGTTATTCAATTTGGAGTCTAGCTGTTGGGAAAAACAACCCAAAAAGCGTCCCGCGGCTGAATAATCGCGCGGAATTCACGCCGCACCGAAGGCTTAAAAGTTATATGTTGTGTATAGTTTGAGTCGATGTTTTGAAGCGTATGTGAGCATGTAGGAAATACTGTAGGCTTCATCGTGCGAAAGAACCTCTGAAAAACTTTATATCTGTTGCCGAAAAACGTGGACAAGCTATTTTAACGCGAAGCGTTATGTACATGCATTTCTGTACCCTTGTGTTCTTTCAACCAATGAGACAAGAACCTCGTGTCTGAAATAAACACGTAAACAAAAAATGAATAAGTAACGGAAGAAAGAATTTTTAACTCAACTCTTTATGACAACAGTGATAAATTGAAACCCACTTTACAGATAAATGAGAGATCGCAAACAGAAGATTAAAACTGCGTAAAAGTACTTGGCGAAGTTGAAAGGATGAGATAGCTCGATGGATGTTTATTTTACTGTAGCTTCTGACGCATAGCAATGGAAATATATTAGCTTGAAACGATACTTTTCTCTTTGCCAGTTCATCTTTCCCAATATCCAGAACATTTTGTTGACACGTACCTTGTAAGTTTCAAGTGTGCTCAGTGTCGCCCACAACGATACGTCTTGCTCTCTTTTCGGGGACAATTTCAGTAAAACCTCTTCCAGTTTTAGTTCCTTCGTTCGTTCTTTGTCTCTAATCTGCCATGGAAGATTTTTGCATTTTAGCAAAAGATTGCGATTCGGAAGATAACTTGATAATTTCCTTTCCTGTATCTATTCGTTGTAATAGATCAGGGTGAAGCTAATACAGTGTCATAAGCACAGTTTCCACTTTTTATTGTGTCTCTAACAAATCTCTAAATAAATGCTACTTATACAGTACATAGATGATATTTACTAGTTTGTATCACTGTAACAGCTCTGTCTTGCTCTTGATTTTTTCATAAAATATGTCAGAACATTGTTTCAGACGCAGATCTTTAAAAATGTCTTGTTTAAATTTTTACGACTACAATGAACCTATTGAGAGCCAGTATGAATTTCAAGGGCAAGCAGAGAACCGAAGCTAGATAAAACAGTGCAATACAAAAACACTTTNGTCTCATCTCAAAAGATTAACTTCGCTTTGTTCCACTATAATAGCAAACTGAAGACTAACAATTGCAAGGGTAAAAAAACTTTGCGGCTGATACGCCATCCCATCGCATTGTATTCTAAGCTCTGTTTACTTTCTCGCTGGTCACGATGATTTATACTACAGTTCTAGTGGCGCGAAATCTTATGAATGGTAAAATTCCTACTTTGGTTGGAACAAGTTTGAGTTGTCACGTAACTATGCAAAGAATAAGAAATGCTTTCAAGCTTTTTAAACCAAAACGATCCATATATTAATCTCAAACTTTTTCAAAAAATTCGAAAAGGTACAAATTTTAACATTGGCAAGTAACCATTGGAAAACAGCCTTTTGCAAATTTAAAATCGCAAGGGAATCAAGATTTTAAGGTAATCATAAGTTGGTAGATAGAACTGCTCGAAGCAATGATGGACACACTTACTATGCTTGGGTGTCGCGTTTATAGCCCGCAAGCCAGTCCGGTCGCCACGGGGGGACTTTTGTGGGCTTAATCCCCCAAACAAAGCTCCAAGCCCCCAAATTGAAATATGAAACACTATGAATCATTGGAGTTTTTATCAAATTTTTAGAATGTCAAGACCCCTGCACAAACGTAAAGTCCCCCATTGAAGATATTCGGACGACGGTTCTGCCGCGAGCACGTTCGCGGTAAATTTGTTCCCTCTCAGTGCGTCGAATAGATTGTTGCTGCACTCCTGCATACGTTTTCTTGAGAACGAATGACTAAAAATGGTCTAACGAATGTACCAGACTTTGAAAAATCAAATCGGATCATTGCCTTTCACCAGATGAGCTTTTTTGACGTTGATTACAAGGATATTTTACAGGAAACTTTCATGGCTTCGCCAGCCACGATTTGTCCATTAGTGGTTTGAAGGGTCACTATGCAGGTCTTACCAGACATGTTATTAATAAACACCTTTTTTCTGAGGCTCTTTCAGTGACGAATTCTTTTTAAAAAAAGCAAAATACTGTAAAAATAACAAACAAATCCTAAGGTCCAGAAAAATTATTTCAAGGTCCCCAAGTGAGTCAAAGAAGGTCTAAATTTAAAAAGTTTGAAATAAGGATATCCAACCTGAACCTGGCAACAGTTTTGCGCAGTTAATGACACAGAATCAGCGTGTTTGGTTCCAAAGGAAAATAAGAGTCAAAGATCCGCATCAGCCTTTTTTCACAAAAAGCCCAACTTAGCATATGCAAAAAGACAAAGATAGCTATGTACGGCTAAACTGTTATCTCCTGATCAGTCTCCTACAACAACCAGAATCTAAGTTTAACCGAGTTTATGCAGGGGAACTGATGATATGAGAGCTCAGGAATCTATAAAGCAAAAAAATTTGTAAAACAGGCTAATCTAGCAGCCACGTATTATTTCTCGCCAAGGCTTTTGCATAGATGATCTAATAACACGAACCTGGCTAAACAGCATTAAATTGAAGCGGTGTTGCCACTGACAACTGCAACCACTGTTTTGATAACACGTCAGTAGAGTCACCTAGAAATCCCATTTGTAGGAACTACACGCGGTTCACGAGAATAGCAGATTGAAAATGACGGATGTGATAGGAGGCACTCAGTTGGTGGGAGAAAAAACAACAAACGTAAAAGTAATGTATTCACGCAAGCGAAGGAAACAACGTATTTTCCTAAATATTTGCTGCTATCCCTGTCCATCGCACAGCTTCATGCGAAAGCACGGCTATATCAGCCTTGCTACACCTTCTATTCTATCAGTGCTACACCTTATCGTAAAAGAAATCCACCTCGTGTTTCAAGCACTTAAAATTGTCTGTCTCGCAAAAAAATAAAACGAACAACGCGAGTTTTGTTTTCACTGCAACACAAGTTTTTTCAACAAAAATTTTAGCTCATGCTTGCATAATTCGCAAATTCAAGAACTATAGATTTATTATTAACTTGCCGAGATTTTCGTTTTTTATTGATATTCCACAAAAATATCCATATATTCGTTACATGCATTATGAGATTAAAAATTGTAAGGTTCACCCAATGGGCTATATCAGGCGCAAGCTTGAAAATCTTCTGGACTTAAAATTTACGTGCAAGCTTGAGAAAAATGCAAAGGGTTATTCATGCCTTCAAAACTGGGGCTCATTACAAACGATCTTTGAAGAAAAAAGGAAAATACTTTATCTTCGAAGAAGCATTAAATGCTGGAATAAATGCTTTAACACATGTACAATAAACCGTTCACCGAAAAGATTGAACTTTCAGTTTTCTATCAAACAATTAAACACCAACTTGGGGTTGATTATTGTGAAGACTCGAATGTACAGCTTGAAACGTCTAAACGGGTTCAGAAGTAAATTTGCGTTAAGCGGATTTACTTGGAATGAAATTAGCAGTTTATGAAATCCTATTCATATAGAATCTCTATTTGAAATCTGCAGTCCTGAAATCTTACTAAAATAGAACCTCTATTTGAATTTAAATAAGATTTCAGGACTGAGGATGCGTAAGGATCACGTGATATCGATTTCCTATTGAAATAAGTTGCTGATAGATTGTCTTGAAAACATTCAGCAGAGATTCCTAAAACTAATGTTCAATTCTGTACAAAAAATACTAGATACTTTTACATTGTTACGTAAGCCTATTGTGATGTTTGAAAACGCATCCACGAAAGTGGTGAAAGTGCGTGTAACAAGCAAACGTACTTCTGTTTATAATGCTCAGTGCGTTTCCGCAAACGTTAAAAAATCATACCATTAAATTGCGAAAGCTCCATTTTGGCCGTTTGAAATCTGCAAAATAATTCCATGATGAGCTTCTTGGCTTGTTTGAATGTAAGCACACAGGACATTTTACCTGCAGTTGAACTAACTGGTCGATTCCTCTGCAAATTGGCAATAGTATCGGAGAGACAAGAAAAATCAGACTCTGCAAAAGCATTGAATCACGTAAAGTAATTATTATAAACAGAAAAATTAAACATGTTTCAATTGGCTTTTACAACAAAAAAACAAACAAAGGATACTACTCATAGTAATTAGCACGTTGCTGCAACGTAGCAACGATTCAAGAAAAAAAAAACGAGATGCAGACGAACTCTACGCGTAAGTCAAAACGACTGTGCAAATTTATTGCTTCAGATTTAGACAATACACACTAATGTTGAAAGGAGACCAGAATGTTTTCATAAGAAAACTTTGAGAGGATTCAACGATATTTTGGATTATCGTTAAAATATGCGGTTATAAATCTTCGATATGCATCAACCTGCAAGTCCACATAATTTTAATTTCGCTGATTTCGCTATATCTGAAAAATCTAAAGGAATCGATAACGGCCGTGTATATCGCTGACTGATGAAGGTTTGCATGAATACACAGCAACCTGCGTTAAGAAGTTGTCTTATTCAGCGCCTATTGAGAAGATTGGTTGGTGCTTTGCTATTCACAGGACATTGTACTAATTTGAAAAAAATGCTTTCACAACCACCATGAAGCACAATGGTCTTTGGCCATTCCTACAACAAAGACGCTATTGGTACAAAAACGCTGAAAGTAATAGATATTTCTTGTTATTTTTGTTTTTGCTACAGAAAATGAGACCGATGTGTTTGTAAATCATTTCTGAATATTGGGTACAACACTCCAAGTTTTCTGTGCAAAGCGAGAATAGAAATGCACACCTGGTAAGGAAGCAACAACGGCTGCTCTTCTTGCGGTAGGTCGCGCACGTTCGCCATCCATAGCATCGGCCTGAAACCTGACGTTATCACGCCTGAGAAAAGTAACGATGAACAACGCCAGCTGATGAAATCTATGCTTGTCACGCGCAGTCTTGCATGAAAACAAAGCATCGTATCTTGAAAACGTTTTTTCGACTCCGGAGATCACTTTCGGTGTGCAGGCTTTGATTTGATTAGCCACCAAACGCTTTTTAGTGAAGTATCAGGTTGATCCAATAACAAAAGTATAAAGCATGTACGCATACGCCTGCAGTTTAGGTTGTACTCGATAGTACAGGTATAAAGAGCGATGAGACATACTGTACTAGATGCGTATTTGGTAATCTGGAGATTGGGAAATGAGCTGTGCTTTATCAGCAGTTCACAAAAATCAAATCCGAAATATTTGTTAATTCAAAATGCAGGTACTCACTCTAACAAAGACTAACCATCTCAAGTTTATTTTGAATAATACTTATCTCTGGCGTAATCCCGGATGGCTTGTGTGAAGTTATATTATGGACACAGCCCATGCCTAGATAACAACACAAATTCTTTTTCATACTCTTTTATGAAGACGTACGTGTATTTCAGTATGTGAAGCAAGAAATTGGTTTGTATCGTTTCCTTCCTATCTTCTTTGAATGAAACATTTTTAGTGGCCATATTACTGTAACAGTGCAATGAAACACTTACACAAAAACATCACAATAATAGTGTTTGTTTGCAAAGTTGCTGCTTGAGCGCCGATGATGCTCGACATCATTGATTGACCGCCGCCTTGGCAAATCATCAGCTTTGTGATTGCACAGAGACGGGTCGCTTCTGAAAAAAACAGGAGCGAACTGAGTTAGCCCGCCAATGAACAGCTGCCCTGAGAAGATGAAACTTTAATGGTTAAAAAGAAAACATGATCGAATGTCCGCATTTGCATCGCGCACCTGAATCGAAAAACCAGACCGGATCGTTTGCACAAAAGCTTGCCTCTAACGAAAGCAAAAACTAGTCAACTGAACGGGAAATCAATCTGAATTGCTTTTAAAGAAATTTACTGCGTGGAAAATCTGTCGACTATTTTGTGCACCATAAAGGAAGAGGGTAATGCTGAGAATGAGTTTTACACTTTTTGAAAATTGTGTGCGGCTTGCCCACCGAATTTCAAACCGCATCTTCCAACAAGACTAATACAGTTAGTAACAACAATACGATGCATGACAGTGCCTTGTATTAAGCTTGGGATTCCAAAGCTCTCCGCCCTGTAAACTTCCGTGAACATGTCCATTTTAGAGACCGTGGGAAGACATAAGTATGAAAGAAACTGTCCTTAGAATTCACCTCATTTTGAATGAAAATTGTTATTTTTATGCTGGTTAGGAGCATGTTCTATATGCTCAAATTTATTTCCAGAATGACTGTAGCTGTCGTAGACAACACTGACCTCAGGTTTGGCGTCATGCTATTTCAAATAGAACAGAGCGCATTTTTGTTCTAAAGCAGTAGCTTCGCAATCAGTATTTTGTGCGTCAATAGAAACTTCAATGCAACCGATTTTTAAAACCAAACTGGGATCAAGTCTAAAGCTTTCCTAGTAAAGTGCAAAAGCGATCAATGTAGCTCCAACTACATCCGGGGACTCGGAAAAATTTATCATATAGGGCTTGCCGATTTTTAAATATCTCTGATGTGGGACTTTAAAGATGAAAATTCTTAAATAATGATAGTCACACGTAGCACAAGAAACAGTCGAAGGTGTAGGAAAAATCCCTATTTACAATTTCAAAGTTTTTTCTACACCTTGTTTCTACGAACGAAAGCATGAATCAGTACGTCACAACAAAGTCGACAAGGCGTTACTTTTCCCTACGAACCGTAATATGCTGAAATCGTCAATACTGCTTTCGCTGATAGCTTTGCGCAAAACAGTGTCGAAATTCATTTCTTTGCTCTGAGCGCTCCCATGGCGGGGAGCGCTTTTGATCTCCACCGCAGCTGAACCTGAACGATGTCTGGTACAAACTGCTAGCGTAGCCGCATATGATCTTGAATGCCAGATTGGAGCTTGGCAATCGTCACGCTCCTCGATGTCGTCACCCCAACGGTTTGGTGATAAGCTTGGGGACGAGCAACTGTAAAAATCAGTGCTTGAGAGACGATCGTGAAAGTTTAATCCAATTGAATGTAAAGCATCATGATCACTCCTTTGACAGCTCATGACCCCTTTTCCAAAGGAGACAGATGCGCATTTGAAGTAGATGCTTTCTTGTACTTCAAAAGGTTCAGGATTCACAGCATCAATGTTACACAAGCTGTCTCAGCTACGCAACTTGATCAAAAACGTGTATTTTTAAACGCACTGCAAAGGCTTTGAGGCGTTGACGTTAAAAGGTGCAAAATGACCTCTTGCATCTCCATGATGTAAGCAATGTCCATAATTGCTATAGTGTTGTACTGCACAGTTTTTGCAAATTTTCAAGGCTGCAAAAAACTTGACTGCAGGATTTCAGGTCACTCAAATCAAGCATGACAAACCAAAAAAACTTTTCGGTAGCTGAAGCAATACCGAGCACCCAGTGTAAGCAATTTTTCGTCAAGCGAATGTTACCGCTGAAATTTTACGTACTGTACTCTCTATCGCTCTATCGCTCTCTATCGCTCAAGAGCTATTCCACAAGTTTACCACTCGCATCAGATTTACTGCACTATAGCCATTTGATAAAAAGTGCCTTTAAGCTAGGCATAGACTGAATGATAACGTGCAACTTTTCAAACTTTGCAAATTAATTACTGTCGATCACTTATCTGTTTTCAAAGGAATATGAAGTTAAGAAATTCTAGTATACGACATTAAACAGATAACTTAACTTTACTGTGTTACCGCCACATGTATTGCAGTATGAAAATATGAAAAAGAAGCAGTTAGATACACTCCAACCAGTCAACCGCTGATTGATTTAACTTTTTTGCCCCCGATAGTCATATGCATAGGAAACCCCTAATTTTTCCCAAAAATCTGTTTCTTCCCAATGGCAATAGCATAGCCTTGTTGAAAAGCCAACAACCTTGCACAAAATTTTAAGAACTTTCTTCGTATGGAATTTTTCTCCTAAACCGAAAATATTTAATCAGAGCTTTATCTTTTTACCCAATTGTTCAACTATTGTGACTTCCAGCTGACACATTTTGGCCAATAGAATGATAAAGAAACCTCAAGCATTGTTTTGGTTTGACATGACCGTTTGTTACTTCAAGAACTTCATCAGTTTTTTTGCTCCAAACTTGTTTTGCTCAACAAGGTGCAATGATGAAATTTTTAGGAGGTCGTCTGTCCTCCTTGCACCCTTGGTTGTCACGACTATGCTTCCACTATCTCTACCTGCTCGGTGAATTGCAGTTTAGACACCTCCTTAGCATAGAGGTATCTCCACTACGATGTATGCAGGTCTTGCGAATAACGTCTGAGCAAGTCCGATAACTATAACCGACCAAACTCAGCAGAACGAATTGCGTGATGAAGCACACATAGTCCGTAAAGCCCTCAGGGTGGCATTCCTCATGTGATCTGTCAGTTAATCATCTTCTTTCCAGAAGTTCTAACAATATTAACTGTTAATTTTTTCCCTAAAAGATGTTAGTACTATTTGACTCGTGCCATTAGGAAGTTGCCTAAAATACAATGGAAGTTACGTTCTTTGCACAAAAATATCGATGGTTGAAATTTTTGCGCTCACGGAATGTTCACGAAAGCAGGGAACTGATATTAGCCAAATTATGTGCTAAAGATATTTGCAGTTTTTACAAGAAAGAGCTGTGTGCTGCATTTAAATCGTCGTAAAATCTTTACGCTCATGCACATGAGTTTTATGCTTTTCACCAAATTTTTCACTTTGACAACATTTTCGTAAATTACACACTGGCATTCATCTTTGATAAAATTGTAGTTTCATATCACTTCAGTACTGTCAGAATAATGAAAAAGAAATGACGCTACAACTGACAGAACAGAGCTTTTTTAAGGATTGACCTTGGTGACTGCAAAAACATTTTAAGAGACCGCAACTATTTTATCCGAATACCGAGATGGTCGTAAAGCGAGGTTTTAATGTATTTTGGTGGTGGTCGTAATGCGAGGTTCTGCTGTATTTTGAGACACCGTTGGAAAATTTTGAAAAAACACTGGGCAATAACCATCCAACTCCATGTAGCAAAAACTTTTAAAAACATTGTATACATATTTCAAAAGAATCAGGACTCTTTTGTCGTGGCAGTTGCCCTTGAAATGCAAACACTGCTGCTTCCTCGGTGAAATGCGTCATTTCCAGTAAAATTCATTCTTTCTTATATTACGGATATAAAGCTTTGGGAATTATATGATCAGATTGAAGATATGAAAAGGATGAAACCATTTGTTTTCGATATCAAACAGTTTCCGATATCCCAGTGCGTTTGGCTAAGCATTCAGATGATACTTCAGTGAATCAAGTGAAGCAGAAATCAAATTGAAAATCTAATAATTCATTCATTCTATAACCCTTTCAAAAAGTTTTTTTTGAAAGTCTTTTAAACATTTTTATAAAAGTGGGTTAGTTCACCACGTAGTAGACAAAGTAACCATTTGCTCCCCTAAATAATTCAACCTACGTTCAAGGTGGTAATACGGTACAATGCTCGTTGGATTACTCAAACGTGAATGCTTTTTCAACATACCAAGTAGATTTATTTGAGTTTCCCGTTCAAGCGTGGCGCTTTTATTTCGTCACTCATCTAAACCTATATTCCGGATCGAACAACACTGTCTTAAGTCAAGGAACTTTTGCGTAACGCGCACAAGATTGTTTGTATGTAACATTCGTTGTCCTGTAAATCATCAAAAACTTGCTGCTCATAGGTCAGATCTGGGAGTAATGGAGAATAAAAACACCCTGTATCAACAATCAATTTTGCCAACTGTTTCAACTTTCAAAAACCGAAATGGTATGATTAATTCCTTGAGGATGTTAGAGAAAGTGTAAGACCAAATGACACTAATGCATTGATGATTATGATCGTCTGGAGCCTCACATTGGGCTTTCATAACTTTTTCATATCCTGACTTTCTGTCGATTTTGACAAGCCAAGAGTGCAATGCAGTGTAGTTCTAGGATTGATCGGATAGTCATGCGAGGCCATAGATTTTTGGTATTGTTAGTTGGATCCAGTGAATTTCGTGACAGATATAAAAGGAAGCTAGACAGGCTGACACCAATTCAATCTAGAATATGCAAAAAACTACATCACTACATTTAGTTCAAAACCAACTTTTGCTTACTATTCTGCGCTCACCAGCAGTTTCTGTAAGTAGCAACAGTATTGATGCATATTCAATACAAGACCTGCTTCTGTCTGGACAATAGATTCTCAGTTTCAAAGTTTCCTAGTATAACCCGTTCTTCGCTACAGTACTTCAAACGTGCCTTCAACCCACTGCAGAAAACAGAATGGCACTTCAATGGGATTCAAGTCACATTGCTGTCGTTCCGCATAAGATACTCCAACATAACAATCAGTGACCTTCAACCTGTAAAGCAGCTTTTCTCTCCAACGTCACACTTCGTGCACATGATAAACGTATCGTCTTGATTTTGAGAATGCTTTTTCCACGAATGACTTATGGTTTATGGCAGAAGGCTTTCTCGCTGGAAAATTAATCGAATTAGTTTTGCTGATGAGTAAACAGCCATCCGCTGAATTTGGCTGGATCCTAGAGGTATAGAAACTTATATCTAGGGCACGGGTGGGGAGCCCATTTACCATCACTGGCCGCATGAATCGTGCATTATTGCTGGTGGGCCGCAAAATCAATTAATTTTATCCTACAATTTTGCCTTTATCTAACTGTGGAAGAGTGACTTCTCTTAACTTACTATGTACGTACCTGCTTATCATGAAGCTTCGTTTTGAGGCGATGTTGTGCTCTAACTTGGGCGACGAAAATTCTGATGAGGGCCATGTCAAATGTTCAGGCGGGCTGCAGGTTCCCCACCCCGATCTAGGGCTACTGCATGAATGCGGTTAGTTACATTAACATTTCTTTACATTGGCTATTGGGGACCCCTTTGAAAGCAGAGTATCCACACATTGCAGTTGCTGTTGGGGGCCCCTTTGATAGCAGAATACTTATTTATGATCTGCTTCGGAATATATTATATTAGTGAACAATACGTTTTTTTTACAACAATGAGGAAAAGTTACTCGCGAATCACCTCGAGGGGGGCCTTAACAAGGGGGGCGAAGCAAGTGCCTTGCTCGCCTCTCTTTAAACACACCATTGCATATAGGCTACAACTTGTGGCACTTTTTTTGAAAATATCCCACTGATCAATAAACAATAGCATGAGACGTGCCAAGAAATGTTCGTCGCCAATGCCGATAACTGTACGTGATGTCGTGACGTGCACGTGCTGTTGGATTATTACGAAGGATATGACAAAAAATATTAAACTAGCTTTGACTATTTACCGTGATTTCCAGCAGGGTCTTCTTTTATCAGTCTTTGAGTGAGGGGGGAATATAAACATCGAACTGCCGGACCAGTGATGTTTGCTATAGTCCGCGGTCGAATGTCGTCTATGTCCTTTGTTCAGAGGACTTGTGACTGGGGTGAGGGAAAAGGTTTTCGATGGAAAGGAATGTGTAGGTATGGAGGACAATTGCCTCTTATGTACCTATATGCTAAAAAGCCCTGATTCCAAGACAAACAGAGAGGTACTTGAGCACAATGGATTTGATTTTGAGTAAACGTTTTATCAATTTGCTCACTCCGCAACCCGCACATTTCCTGGTCATTTTAGACAACAAGTAAAAGTGCAAACAAGAAATCATCATAAAACTCACGTTGTTTGAAAACACCATAAAGAAGTCAGATGGCCACAATACATTAGATTAAACAATAAAGTTGACTTGAAACTAGCGCGTAACTTGAAATCAAATTAGATGCGAACAACAGTAGTTCTAAAGACTTTTCCTGATGTGTATGCTAAAACGAATACCTAAAACTGAAAAAGAAGTTTGCGCAAGCGAGGACTACAGTAAAACACAATTCATGTACTCTGTTCAAAAGCACATTCTTTAATGAACTTATACGCATTTCAAGAGATCTTTACTTTCCACTGTGCCTTTGTAATCCAAGCACTGTGCAGCAGGCATGTCCATGTTGGGACTATAGCATTGCGATGGGGCAGTGGATTTGAAATTTGCAAGAGAAAAAAAGAAAAACAACTTTTGAACGATTCAGAGAGTGTTTATTGTTTCAAAGGACACTATGTCTGGTATTTTTACATAGTCTATTCGTTCACGTGAATCACAAAGGAAAGTTTTTTTCTCGTTTGGCAAAAGGTTGTGATACAATACCGATCGAAAATTGGCAGAAAATGATAGTCAATTCTGCGTTCTGGGCCTTTAAATACCGAGTCTCCTGGTCGGTGATTGGGTAACCGCCGCGCTATGGCTACATTTGTATACGTTAAAACTATTGTAAATCGCTAAAGGAAAAATAATCGTCAGAGGGTCACTGCAAAAATACTTCTACCTGAAATATGTATTACGAAAAGTGCCAAAATTGGTTTAGATTTTATTCTCAAAAAGATGAAAATAAGCTGGCACACAGCTGAAAGAATGTATACATTATGATGTACAGATGAAATATCACAGGTTTTTCGTCAAATGGAACTCTTACATGGCTACATTAGACAGATGAAACAAGATAATATTGAAAATGGAATTACTGGTGAAGCGCAAGAACTTTGTCACCTTACAGATTGTTTTCAGGGATTTTATTTCCTTTGCTTTTCATAATGCGAGACTTGGTTCTTGGCAGTAACTAAGTCATACTCTTGCTTTTCACGACAAGTTTTTTAAATTGCTCGCAGCGGAAAATGTTTCGCTGAACATTTCATTTGAGTTGCTTCCTTCTGAGACGTGTAAACTTCAATTCAGTTGAAACCGCGGACCATGACGCAGCGCAAAACATGTCTTGCTTTGCATGTCACAACCCCAAAGTTCTGATCAAAGACAATGAAATGAGTGGCAATAAAATCCAAACAAACTGTACAAACGACACGGTTTCATTAGAATCGCACAAGCACACGTACCTTACCTTGCTTTGTGCAGAGAATGTGGAACGCGTATGAAGTTTTCGTTACTCTGTAAAGCACAGTATCGGCAGTCATAATTCTTCGTGCGCTGTACGCATCTCAAATAACAATGCGTATTACGAAGAATGTCTTACAAAATCAATACCAAGCATCATAATCAAAGCTGGAGTTTACGAAAGCTGGAATCAGGATCAGGAAGTTTGCAGGTTGTAGTCTTCACTTCTGCACTCCGCAATTCCTTGAAGTAAGGGCCCCCGCAATTGATTCTAGCACCGTTTTGACGGCCGAAACAACAGGTATATCGCATAAGTGAACATTTCGCTGAGTCCTCTTCGCAGATTTATTCATAGTGCATGGAATTCAAAACTGGTTGTTAAAACCATTTAATACTCAGCTTCGTCTTTTCTGTCCATACTAAAAAATCACTGTCTTGCTCCAGCTCAGGGTTTTTGAAAGCCAGTCTGCTCGGCATCCTGGTTCCTAAAAGGCTTCAGCAGCGAAGAAGCATACAGTGATACGCATAACCAAAGGTCAAAGCTTTGCTGCTGGCAAACCTTGGTTACATTTATTGACAGGCACATGTCAGATGTGCTATTTTTTGGATGAAGTTAAAAAACAAAATCAGTACACAATAGATTTATTCTGCTGCTTTGTACCTTGAGCCCCACAGTTCTTTTCAGTAAAGTTCACGGTCGTGAGGGCTAATTAAAAATAACATGTGAATACGTAGCAATAGTACAATAGACTACAATAAAACTCACTGCGGGCGAATTTTGGATTTGGCAACTGCCGAAACATTTTCTTTTAACTATGACCAGGAGAGTACAAACCCATGCGAAGGGAACGATCATACTTCCACTATTTCGAAAGGAAAATATGCATTCATTCCTCTTACCTCAGAATAAAAACAATGACTGCAAAATTTGCTTACGAACTTTAAAAAATATACGTTGATGCTGTTCTGTACCTAAAAACACCATTAAGTTAAAAAAAGCTACGTATTGTAAAAAGAACTTACAAATTTACACCCCTTCAGACTGCAGTCGTGTCGCAATTTGCTACGTAAATTGTAAATAAGAAAATATTTTTGAGTTTTTTTGGTTACAGTACTTAGAAATTTTAAATGAAGAGAAGAAACGTAGAAACTCAGCATGTTTTTGCAAAGAAAAAATAAAATTTTAGGCCTTCCGAAATTCATTTTACAGCAAAAACAAACGTTTGCACATTTTCCTACCTCAAGCATGTCCCGATTGCACAAACCTGAAAGTAAAAGTAAAGGCACTTAGAACAAACATGATGCTCAACTTTCAAGATCATTGCAAACAAACTAACTTGCAGCGGTTGGGGTCGTCGAAAGCGTTCTGTCTCCTTCACCATCGGTTGATGTCGAAATACTTTGTTCAGTACTTGTGATAAGTGGAATCGTTATGTCGGCTTGCTTGCCTTCATCGGCATCCTAAAACAACGAAAACACCACCGTGTGACACAGTCTCGTTTAATCGAATGTCAGAAAGAAAAGAGCTCCTAATCAAATCGAGAATTGCCAATGCTCACCTAGATATAACTTCCAGTTATGTTAGACTTAGAGGTTGTCTAGCTGGCAAACTACAATTTCACCTTAAGTTGTTTTGAAATTAGGCTTGTGGACACCGTAGACAGAAAAATAATAGTTATGTAACCAATGGCGATTCTAAGGGGGGGCCTGGGTGGGCCATGGCTCCCCAGATTTTTGCTTGGCCCCCCGTTTGGCCCCCAGTTTTTTTCTTAATTTCCCGTTTAAGTTCGTTTGGTTGACATATGCACGGTTGCCAAATGCGTTTTGTAAAAATACCGGCTATTTTGTCAACAGAGACAGATCTGAGCTGTGTCGTAATTCGTAAGCAGCACAGGGAAAACAGAGACAATCAGCATTGTTAAGCCACAATTAATAATTTGCCCTATTTTGGCTGATTCGTTACATTTCGGTGTGTGTGTGACGTGCAATCGCACCAAGGATTGCGACAACAGCAGCAAATAAATTTCGCTGAAGAAAGCGTCCTGACAAGATTCACTACAAGAGTCATTATGATTTGAGAAATTCTGTGCTAGTTCCTGTTGAAGTTACGGCAAATTATTTTATTTTATAATACTGGCTTCAGACACTGATTTTCAAAATACCGGCCTTTGCTAAATTAGCAGTAAAATACCGGCAAGGCCGGTGAAATACCGGCCATCTGACAACCCTAGGCATGTGCAGTAGATAACTTTCGGCCAGCAATATTTTAAAAGATAATTTAGAAACCCTCTAGCCTGTATTCAATATTTCCCAAATGCATGATAAGCTGTGTTGTTGTTTTTGACTGTCGGGCAGCTAGAGTTGTTTACGACAACACACACCAGCACTGTCGCAGATGCTTGTGGGGCGCCGTTCGTAAAAATATTATATCTGACAGATTTAGCACAAAAACTGCTATCTCTGCGCATATTTAGCTATCTCTGCACGCATTTAGCTATC
>JGI24022J15233_10001817_pt1 | contig 18803 bp, 7 predicted proteins | sample Ectturendosymbi2_FD_15233 | JGI IMG/M metagenome (IMG submission 15233) | reverse complement strand
GTGCCAGAGCTGCAGGTTCATTGTGAAGTAGATTGCATTGCTGAACAGCTGATTGAGCTGCAAAGTCGACAGCTGTAGTCTGACTTAATTTTGAGTGGATGTCCAGATAATGGAACCAAATCTCTCTGATCTGTGTCGGCAGGCATCAAAAGCTTTTTTGCCAACTACATACCGTTGTGAAGCTGTTTTTCAACGATATAACTATTTTTAAAACCTTGCACCGATACCAACTTCATTCAGAGGACGAGATCATGTGTGCGTTGACGACCACAGACCCTTATTTCAATAAACTTGTGAAACAAACTCAGGGACAAGATTCTCATTGAAATCTGTGAATGTGGGCGATGAACCGAATTTGCTAAAATTATTGTTTGTATTATACTCGTAATCTTAGTCTACCTGAGTCCGCGAATATTTATACTGGTCCGAAAATAGTCCGTGTCTTAAAAAGGTTGAGAAACACTGCCTTATACAAAGGTTGATTGTGGTGGGAGAAACAATAAGACCAAGTATCATTTTCGTCTTTAAGAATGTGTGAAATATTACATGTAGCACGTTAGAAAACAAAGCTCGTTAGAAACAGAGAGGAAAAAGCAATTGTTTCATTTCAGAAAAAATGTTGTAATTAAACAATGATAGTGGGAATAAAATCAAGTATCTCCCCTGAAATGCGAATCAAGGATAAAAATTCGTATGTGTTTCTTTTTCTCCCCCAAAAAATATTTTTGGGAATTATGTGATAAATTATCAATTCCACTTAACGTGATCAGTGGAATTCAATTTTCAACTGAGTACAATTTTTTTTGCGGTGCATCACGTTCCGAATCTTTGAAATTTCGTAAGTTTTGCTTCAAACCTTAAAGAACACTGCAGAATTCAAGTCACAAAAATGTTTAGCCTTAATTAAATGAATGATCATACATCTGCTCGATGATTGACGATGAGGTGTGGAATTGAAACGCTCCAACTGCATTATATCAGGATGTAAATAAACACTTATACTGTTCGTTTGCATCTCACTTCCTGTGTCAGAGCGTTCTGTAGCGTGATGTTGAGTAGAGTCCACCAGCCACCACTGATAAATCGTTCTACCACTTCTATGACAAGCCAACTCTGTGCCCCACTAATGGGACCACAAAGGCTGACTTAGTGCCCTTAAGACAGTGGTTCTCAACCTTTCATGGTTTGTACCCCCCTTCCAAAGACTCTCAACACTTGTGGACCCCTGCTTATCAATAAAAATACCTAACTTTGTTTTGGGTTTTGCAATATCGCGGCAGAGCTATTTAGTAAAGGCCTCTGCTCGTGGCACCCTGAGATCCGCTCCGTGGTCCCCAACGGGTCCCGAGGGCCCCAGTTGAGAAACCCTGCCTTAAAACATAGAGTTCTTGAAATGTATTTATTATAAAATGAACAAAAAGTTTGGGTAGTTGCGAAGGTATTTTCCTCCAACGCTTTGACGTCGATTTCGAAAAACTGAGATTCAGCAGAAAACATGCATCGATGTCTGAAGACGCCACGTTAGTGACAAAAGCTTGTTAGGTTTCAAAATTGTACCTTTGACTGCAATGACTCCATACGTACTGACCCTGTCGGCAGAACAAAATGTGTTTGAAATTTGGCTTGAGGCAGAATTAGTTGTTGGCTTTGAATGTAATTTCGTTTACCATAACTTTAATAAGCCTTGCTCAGGTGGTAGGGGTTCTGGCCTTGTTGGTTATGTGATTAATGTGGTGATTTTTCACAATATCTAGAGCAGTGGTTATTAACGGGTCCCCAGGGGGTTCCCCGTGAAAAATCTGGGTTTCTCCAGAAGTGCCACATGTGTTTACTTTTGACCCTCTTGTCACAATAATACTGTCTTGTGCAAATTTTTTGTCTAAAATTGTTGTTTCAGTCGTTTTGAAATGTATCACCATTTTTGGTATGCATGTGGTAATGTATTTCAGTTACTGCTGTTTCATTGTTAGACCAATACACTAAGCACTGTGCCAGGTGCAGCCACAGTCGAAATATAGGTTTTATAGCGTCACAGAGAACTTTAAGACTTCAATAGTTTTTATGTTATAGAAAAGTGGTTCCCAACCGGGGTCCATAGACAGATTTTTAGGGTCCGTGACCTTTGTATGTACAAGATGAAAGCAAATTAGCGAAATACCAAACTACCCGCCGTGGTGGTCTAGAGTTTCCAAAAGACAACGAATAAAGTGCGACTCTAGAATCCAGGCTACAGGGCAACACAAGATCTGGCTCAAGTGAACCAACGCATGTTTATTTACTTTTCAAAGATGTGCAAATTGCAATTATCCCGCCCTTAGCAACGCTTTTTACACACAATTCCATTTCGATTGTTATGTAACTGTCAATTTTTTATATAAGTTCCATGAAACGTTAATGATTTTTGGCGCACAAAGTCCATGACAGCGTTTTCTTGTAGAGACCACTTGTATTTTACTGGTTTTTATTAAACGGATCCATAGCTTTCAGCCAAATCGTCAAAAGGGTCCATGACACTGAAAAGATTGGGAACCAGTGTTATAGAACGAAGCCAGTTCTTTCTGTTGTGCCCCTTTGTCTGGTTGACCAGACAAGAGTTCCTCAAGTCGATAAGAATACGTATCCTCGGTCTGAAATTTTAATTAAAGTGCGTTTTTTGCACAATTAGCTTGCTTGCTTTATTGTGCGATAGCTTGCGATGATCGTTTGTATAGTACTCACGCAAGGTCGTCACGCTTCATCACATCAGATGTCAATAAGTTTATGTTGTTTGTGAGATCATCAACGTGATCTATTTTATCGTCAAGTACTGGTCAATTTCTGATAATGAAGTTTAATACATAATACTTCACCGCAAGTTGTAACTAAGTCTCAAATTGATTTTTCTGCAATGCATTCACGGACGTTTATTTACATTTAGAGACTGAAAGAAGAAGAATGGCAACGCGACATGGAATGGGATAGACAAAGAGTTACTGTTGCGAAAGCTGGCACCATACTTGAGCAGCGACAAAACCGCATTGCTGAAGAAATTCGTCATGAACAGGACAAAGCAAACATACATTTAAGCGCTGAACAAAAGGCCCAGTAAGTGCAATGCAGTCTTGTTATGCTTTTAGCAACATTGCGCGCGGTGGCGGATCCAGGCCAAACGTTTAGGGGGGCACCAAAAAGGTAAAAAAGGTCTTAACTTCTTTTAATACCCAAGGTTGTCTGCGACAATGGTTGGGCATCACACAAAGCGGTTACCTTTTTCAGGTCAAGAAAGTGGCTATTTTTGTTGGTCGAACTATGCGATCTTTCAGGGAATAACCATAATTTGAAAGTGCTTTGTATCATTCATTGAGAAAATGTTTGAAGCGGGTCCCAAAAATGGGGCTCGTTGTTCGCAAGCTACACATAACATGAGAAGACTGTTGGTGTCCCAAACAATCTCTTATATCTGCAAAAAGAATTTGAAAGATATACCCTAAACAAAGCATGCTGCGCGCTAGTGTTTGACACTGTTAATCCTTAGATAAGAAAAAACAATGTCTAAAGCGTATTCCCGACCTGCCTAGAAGTAGAATGGTTCTTCTTACACTTGGAAGTGACAACTCAAAACCTACGATAGAGGACTGTAATAAATAGCTGAATCACGACCACGTTTCCAGACGATACTTGCGCATGCAGTTGCAAGTACTGTACATGGAAAGCACATTTATTGCTGAAGCAACAATTCAAAAGCAAATCATGAATGAAAGGCATTTGTTATAACGCTACTCCCATTTTAGGTAGCTCTGCTGGCTATCGCGAAAACCGATCTCTTAATCGCATGATAAGAGTCGTACTGGGCCTAAACTCATATTGCCCTAAAATGCATTTAACGCCACTTACAACGGCGGAATTTCAATCAAGCGTTGCCGTTTCACATATTTTGACATTGGATTGCTGATGTGTAGAAAAAACATCAATACCTCTAGGTTATGACAAAAAATCCCGTTAAGAAAAAAAAGTTGCGACGGTGTTCAACAGACGTGGGAGAAGGCGGGCTGAACTCCCCAAATTCACAATCAACACCTCCAAACTTAAGCTCTAGTCTCCCCGATAAAGTCATTTTCCAATTGATTGCATACTACTACGAAACACTGCCCCAAACAAGCTTAAAGCTTGTTGATCATGCGTTGGATCTGCTTCTATCTAGGCCAGCAAAAAATAGTGAGAATCAGCTTATTTAAAACCACGAATCTCCGCCAACACAACAGTCACCAGTAAATAAGTTAAAATTTGCACCAGAAGATTACTAATCTGCTCAAATTTATGTGATGTAAGCGGAATGGTCTAACCAATAAGCTACCCAAAGGATTTGATTTGGTGAAAATTCGTGGAAATCTGTGAAAGATCTCTGAAAACCTTCACAAACTCCCTGAAAATATGAGCAAAAATGGCGCCCAACGGACCCAATATAACATGAGTTTTTTCGGGCAAAAATCCTTCGCACCCCCAAAATTTTGCCTGCTCCTACACCTATGCCTCTGGATCCGCCACTGATTGCGTGCAGTCAAAGCGAATAGGTACGAAATGAGTGATCACCTTCTTCAAAATTTTTAGGAGCATCAACACGCAAAATCCAACCAAAAGAATCTTCACAGTCATTGTTGAGATTAGTTTTATTTCGTTTTTGTTGGTTAAAATCTTCCGAATATCTGAAAAAGGTCATCGACAAGCCCTTGCGCAACTTTTGAGAAATTTTAGATAAATTGAAAAACGCATTTACTTATTAGGACAATAATAAAGTTCCGAAGAGCTTTTGTTTATGTGCTTAATTTTTACTAAATTCTCTCTGGTTCAGATGAACTTTGCCCAATTTTTCAACTGCTGGAAAGCATGGTTGTTCTTGCTGCCTTCTCCTCCGCGCCCTATATATTACTCATATACATCAGCTGCCCCCAAAGTCCGACCCGAGAGGGTAGGCAAATGATAAAAACAAAGTCATTAGCATGGTCAAGTTGATCTGTGGATTGATTGGGTTATGAGCGAATGTTCAGGAGCCGGAACTTTTTTTCAACACACAAAATAGCCCCGCCCGCTGATAAGATCGAAAAACTGAGCCCCAAGTTTTAACAGGCATGTTGCTAACTTTGCAGCAGTTGCTCAATAAACATAAAAACGTCATACCCCTAAAGGATGCAATAATCATTAATGATGGAAACAGAAGAAAAGTTCGTGTACGTGGCTTGTCCGTGTTTGCTATACGCTGTCTGAAAAATACGCTGCTCGCTACAATTTCCGCTACAACTTGTGTTTACTTTTTGAGTTATCACAAAGAGTTACACCTCTGTTTATCCGCAGCAAGAAATTCTTGGACAAGGAAGTGTACATCAACCCCCCGACTGCACAGTATTTTGCTCAGTTCAACACTTCAAGCCGTTAAAATTCCTGACCTGCTCTCTCCGTTCTTCAATACAGCTTCATTATTTGAAAATGTACAAAATACACGTCAGTCGCCGAAATTCTGTTGCAGTGCTATGTGGTCAGCCAGTGTTAGCGACATTACACTTTGGATGCAATTGGATATCACACTGTCGCTGGAAATTTTTTGAAACTTTGTCCCGGTGAAAAAATTTTTACAAACGTTTGTACCTGAGGATCAAAACTGCCTCAAGAAGTGGCGCTCTTAAAAAATTCACCGACATTTCAGTCAGCTTCAAACCTACTAGATTTAGTTTTTTATTAATGTATTTTTGCGTCATTTTCGGTCAAGCTTTTGTCGTTGTTCTCTGTATTGGTTCGTCTTCACTTCGAAAGTATGGAGAAAATGTTTTATACTTACACAATGTTCTCCTGAGAGGTTTTGCGAAACTCGCTAAATGAGAAGTTTTGACTGAATGGTTTTCGTTTCTCTTTCAGCACCAAATTTTTAGTTCCTTTTTGTGGTTTCAGTTGTGAAAAATTTTACTTCGGACAGTTGCGTAAATATGACGGTGATTTCTGCAATTTCTGCTTATTCCGCGAGCACACTGAAAAGACGACCGCTTTTTTCGGCATTGATAGTGGGTCACTCTCAGGTTTTTATGCAGTCATGAAAACGTCAGTCGGCGAAACTCTTGGAAGTACTTGGTTGTTTAATAAAGTACCAGTGACGTAGTCGAGACCGTAACCTCCGTGACTGAGACTTCATCATGAAATCCGAGACTTATACATTTGTGGTTTTTGCCGGAATTTTTCTAAAAATTTTCACAAAATGTCATCAACACTTCGAAGCTGAAATTTTTGCGAATTTCTGGCATTTTTCCATACTTGCAGATATAGCCGACAAAAAGAAGGTTGAATTACCGAAGCTTTGCTGAGCCATATCGTTGGAGTAGTATTCAAAGTCTCAAGACAATGGACTTGAGACCAAGACTCGCAAAAATGGGTTTCGAGACGCCATCATTTTGTAAAGTACTGTCAAAAAACTTAGAAATTCACTCAAATGCAAACATTTCACTTTTTATTATTCACGCTAGGTTTTCACGCTTCATGGAATAAGTCCATATTGGATACTTGCTTCCTGCATATTAGGTTGTTCTTGCTACTGAATTCCACTGCTTTAAGTTTTTTTCACTTTTCTTCAGAAAGTGATCTCCTGCTCCTGGCTAAAGAAAAACTAATGAAGTATGTGCAAATATTGCAAAACAGTTTAAATTCCTTAGCTTGCCATTCGTTCGATTTTGGTGCTGTATTTGTATACGGATTACGGAGGGTAGTTCTTTACCAAGTTAAATAATGCCTGCCCAAGTTGAATTTTTTTCGCAGACATTTCGGTCATTTGTCCCGTGAGCATTATGGGACTCGCCGTAATCCTGCTTACGACCCGGAAGCTGGATCATCACAAAGTTTTGTTACAGCAATCACAAGCACGCTTTCTTGGAACAAAAATCTTGAATTGTAACCACGCCGAGTCCGAAATAGAAGCCCGCAACACAGATGGTTGTAAACAGTATGGCCCACTAAAATGGTTTGCTTTTTGAACAGGGGTTCAAGTTCTGGAGGACTTTTGGTGCACAATAATTTTCACAAATGCTCAATAGTTGCTGCTGTGAAGCTATTAAAAGACCGAGATGAGTTCATGTTTTATTGCCGCTGTACAAAAACTCTTGAGCATAACCTGAAGCTATGAGAATTATTTTGTGTGTTAACATCGAGCAGAGCAAATCACGAATACGATTATGTTAAGCAGTTGCAGTGATAACTCCACATGTTAACTGCTTTGAACAACTGGCTCAAAAGAAGAAGAATGTTAACTGCTAGCGACGCCGAACGCCCTGCGTTAGAATCGAATTCAAAGCTAGTTAATTGTCACCATCATTTTTTTTTCAAGAAAACACACAAAATCCACAGTATCTCAATGAAAAAAATTAATATTCCAGTCGACGCATAGGCCTACCGATGCCAAGTACACTTCATTTGTGTACTTGGCATCGGTAGGCCTATGCATTCTCACCGAAAAAGCATTGCTTGCTACGTACAAAGAACATGCTTGTATTTATCCACTACGTTACCGAAGTGGCGACCAGCCCAGTACACTTTGCCACAGACCACGCAACAGTAAAATTCTTCCACTTGGTTACAAACGTTCTTTGGGACCTGCTCGCACAACAAGGGTGTGCGCTGACGTTCCGATTCATCGGAAACGTCAGTAACTATAACAGCTGCACCCCTCAAGTCCAACCACGAAGTGGATGACAATGATTTGGGATTAATAAAATATGTTTCCTTAGTTCCTGCTGATGCAGGAGCGTGGACCACATTGTCTTCACGGTCGACTGCGTTGCCAGCGCAAGAGGCTGTCGCATTGTGGCTGTCACAACTATTCAAACATTCCGTTAGCGACGAGCAGTCGAACAAAAGTTCACCATCGTCGTCGCTTTCGGAGCCACATGCAATATCAGCAGTATGTGTATCCTCGCGAATCTGACGTCGCACTTCATTCCAAGGAACGGAAAACTCTTCCCGTTTGCAATCAAGCTGACGTCCAGCTTTCGCACGAAGCATTTCTTGAGGTGACACCTTCAGGTACTGGCCGCTGTTACACAATTGGCAGCGGCTGAAGATGTCCCAAGTGGTTACTTTAACTTTGAAATGTTCTAAAACATAAGCAAGTTGCTCCGATGCTTTTAATCCGTTTGGGACGTTCAGACAGTTTCCAACAGGCACTTGAGAAGAAAGGAAACCGTAAGGCGAACCGGATGTTAATATCACACGGTTTTCCTTCACAGCCACACTTGCTGCATGCTCATGAGGCTCTGAGTTGTTCAAAATTGTTGCATCAATGCCACAGCTCCTCAACTGTCGACCCAAACCTTGCAACATTGTGTCACACACAACTTTAAAATCGCAAGCAAGTATACATGGCCTGGTTTCCTTGGGAGCAGTCACATCAGTCTTACAGCATTCATCACGTTTCGCAGTTGTGTGGCTGGAATCTGCACACTGTTTACTCTTGAGTGTCTCTTGTACGACCACTTCCAGGGTCAAGTTCTTGTCCAACTGCTGTAGACGACACAACAAAACGTCGTAAATTTCGATAAGGCAAATCGCATCCAATGCTGCGTACGTTATTTGAGAGGGTCGGAGAGGACGTCTTTCCCAATCCGAAATTTGTTCCGACTTGTCTAACGGGCGACCGAGTAACTGGTATACAAGTTTACTCAACCCAGTACTGTTACACGCATCAGCGCCTAGTTTTGCCCTATATTCTACTTTCAAGACAGAGGGATAATTTCGACGAATGTGGTTAATCGCAACATGAAGATCAACAACCCGGCGGACCGCTTTCCGACATACATCAAATCCAGGAATGCAATCAACGAGCTTTCTCAAGTCTTCAGTTGTGCCATAGCCAATTTTTATAACATTATCAGACTGCAGCAAGTTTGTTAAAAAAATCGCAAGCAGGTGCGCATATTCTTCTTTCAGAAACCACATTACATCAATGAGAAATACTTGATCCGGCAAAGCTAGCTGCAGAAGAGCAACCGACTTGCAGGTTGTGCCAACACACGGCCATTCAGCATCAATCCCAACGACGCCGTGCGATCCTTGAAACACAGCACGGCGACATTTGTCAAGGCTGTCAGGATCTGCTACGAAATGTATCTTGTTTCGGCTAATACACAACTGATGAAAAACCTGTGAGCACCCCAAATCGTTGGCACTTCCCTGGCCCTTGAACTGAGCTTGTGACAACACCGGCTTTTGTTTGTGTGGATTGTCCACGCATGAACCGAATGACGACAATCCGTATATTTTCTCCCAATACTCGACACCAGAAAAGTCCGTGTAATCTGTACGCAGAAGTTCAATCAATTGTTTTTGAAGATATCCATTGGAGTTCACTGTTTTTTGAATTAGTTCAGCTGTATTTTCGAAAGACGCCGTTTTTTCTAAGTAGTATCTATACAGAATGAAGCGTAAAAATCCCAACGCCTGTGCATTACATAAGTTCGGGCAAAGGTTTTGAGCAGATTCACGGCGAAACAATTTAAGCAATCGAGTCAACATTTTGCCCAAATATTTTGGTTGCAACACAATGTTCTGAGCGGAGCGAATGTCGCGCTCAGTTAAAAAAGAAATCAAGTCAAATTCAGGCTCAAGCCATGAATCTACGGTAGATATGAACATGTCTTGCATGGTCTTGCAGTTCCTTAAGTACACTTCAACCAAATCCACCTTGTTCTGAAGCAGTGCAGGCACAACCAAATCAAATATACTAAACTCACGCTGAATATTCAGGTGCGACGCAAGAGCTATCGCGACTTTCAGATTTCCCTGGCGAGCTGTTTCGTTTATTCGGCTTACCACAAAGTCTAAGGAAGGCCGATCTACACCAAAATTTTGGATAAGCAAACAAGCAAGATTTTTGTGAGAAGCAAAAGCCATGTCCATAACCCGTTCCTTAACTTCAGTGTCGAGTGGCTGTTGAGAAACTGGGAAACTTGTTTGAACTTTGCCTTGAAGCTTAAGCAAATGTATGCCAAGTGATTTGGGACGTTTCTTTTTCTTCGACAGCTCAATCAAATCCAACCAGACATGAGGAGATGTATCAGCACACACAAGCGACAAAAGAATTGTTTCAATCTCGGTAAGATTTTGCTCATCCCAGAGCCTGTTCATTTGTGTAACTACTGACTGAAGTGATTTGTGTTCTTCGGCTTGCATTGTTTTGCAACAAATTCTAATTCAACTAATCCAACTTCTGCTCCAATGGCTTCTTTGAATCAAGGTCACTTTTCAATTTTTGGCTCTAAAAACAGAAACATACATGTCAAAGGAATTTACGTTGTTTGTATAAAAAAACATAAACAGAATTAGCTTACTGTTATTCCGGAACGTTTTGATGCGATGTTGGTTATGGTGTTTTCAAGAATGGTTGAAGAATTGCTGAGAATAAACACAGTCAATGGAAAAGATAAATACAAAGTCATCTGCAACAAAAAACGGATTTGCTGTGTTTTATGATAAGCTGACAATCTTTACCATCAAAGGACAAACTATACAAAGACAACAAACAATATACCAATGCAGTTCTACTTGTCAGGAAATTCATACATTAACTGCTTGCTGGGATAATCAAAAACGTTTCCAATTTCGAATGTAGTATATCAGTTTGTGAAGTTCCACTGAAAAATTACATTGATCTAAAAATATCAACACCAACTTAGTGGAACCAATCTTGGCAAATGGTGACAAAACAGCGCCAAGTAAAGGCTAGGAATCTACCTTAGCTGTAGTGTAATAGGCCAATAATCACAAAACTGTAAAGGTGATGCTTCAGCCAGTGGCGTAACTAAAGGGGACATCTGTCCAGGGTGCAGCATTTTGGGGGCACCAAATTGAGGTGGGAATGTTATGTAATAATTACAAATAGGGGTGGGTTCAAGCAACAAAAATTCATTGTTTAAGTAATTTCTAACAGATTACTTAAGTAATTCCAGCAAATTTCATGAAAATCAACATTTGACTGAAAAACACGCAAGCGTATCAAAATCGTTGCAATTTTTAAATCACATAATGGACAGTCCAGACAAATTCGCATCTGTTGGTCTCGATTCAAATGTAATGGAATGAGCTTCTAGCTTCCAATCGTAATTGTGATGACAATCAACAACTGTGTCTCACAAAGTGCTCGGCACCTGCTTTTTTTCGGTAATAGACAGAAATGTTTTTGAAATGACCGAAAAAAATTTAGTCATTTCGGTCAGAATCTCTTAAAATATAAGCAAATGAACAATGTTACAGCGATTTTGGTTCAACTGTGAGACAAATGACTAAAATGTCTCAGCAAAAAATGATTAAAATCTCACAGCGAAAAAAACACAGCGCCGCCTTTTTTTCGGTGATAGACCGAAATGTTTTTGAAATGACCAAAAAGATTTAAGTCATTTTGGTCAGAATGTCTGAAAATATGGGCTAATGAGCAATGCTACATCAAGTTTTAATACAACTGTGAGACAAATGATGGAAATGTCTCAGCGAAAAAAGCTGTGATGGTTTGACAAACATCATGTTGAAATGGATTTGGCATGGTTCAAATATCAAATTCCATGAATATAAGGTAGTTGTGGTGATTTTTATTTGTGGGATATTTAAATAAATACTGACTACTTTTGCATAATCTTTTTGCTCAAGTTTTGCATTCCTCAAAATAGCTTTCCCACCTTACCTTTGAAGATTTTTACTTGCAGGCTAGTTTGTTAGTTTTCAATCCAAACGGGCTCTTGGCCAAAATATGTTTACTTGAAACATTTATTGTAAAATAGCTGGTCATAGCTGCTGAAAGTTAAAACATTATAAGAACTTAGCTGATACACGTCATATGTGTGTTTTCAACCTTCCTGCAAAATCATATCAAACAGGATTTGGTGTTTACAAATTCAAAACTATGACACACTAGGGTTTTTGCCGTTTTTTAAAAATGTCAGAAAGCTTTAACACATTAGCGTGTTGGATTTTGATTACAGAACTGAAAGAATGCACCAAGCTGTTAATTCATTTTGTCAGTCTACTATTAGCTCTCAAAGACAATAGAAGAAATTTTTCAAAATCATATATCAGAACTACAGCAGCAACTGGAACTGACTTTTCACTGACCCAAGAACCCAGTTTTATAGTAGAAATCAAACAAGCAGCACAAAACAATGCAACTCATGGATTTTGATATAAAAAACAGTACATTAAAAGAAAAACATGGATTTTTATAAATAGAAAAAGGTAAAAAACATGGATTTTTATATAGAAAAAAGTACATTACAAGCTTTTAGAACTGACAGAAAAGCATTTAAGTCATTAAGACTAGTTTCTACTTTCTCATCACACTTAGTACTCAGTGAGAATAACTAGGTCTTCATGTTCAAAATGTATGCTTTTAATAATAAAATGTTTTTGACTCAGGTTCCAATGTTTCAGTTCATAATTAGTTGCAAAGAGGTAGAAGGGATCATAAAAGTGACAATGTATTCACTACAGTTAATATGTAAAGTTTGTTGACTTCAAAATTGTCTCAATGATGTTGGGCCTCCCTTCCACTGTCTATAGTTTTCATCCATTAATAATGGATACAGACATGGCTGTAATTACAAACTTTCGAAAATTGTTTCTGCACGAAACGTTACTTCAGTGTTGAGATTGATTGCTAAACAAAAGTTATTAATGCTAAAATGGCAGCTAGCTAAATTTTAGGAATATAATTTGAGACGCAAAAGACAGTGTGAAAATATCTAAACAGGCTTGAAGTGATGTAAAAAACATTTCCTTAATGCATGTTTCAATGCAAGGATACAAAAATGCTTTAACTTGCCTGTTGTTGGTAGCGGTGTGAATTCTGAAAGATATATTTCAAGTAGGAATTTTACCTATTAACATGTACCTGTATCTATGCAGTGATAGTGCTTGTAAAACATACCTCAGTAGTTTTTGTCAGTTGGTCAGAACAGTTGCTATAGCAACCAAGAAAATATAGCACATTGTGATGGGCATAGTTAATGTTTTAAGTAACATATAAGTACAACTATAAAGCAAGCAAGCACTGTTAGGTGTACAAAGGGTTCTATTTTTTAGAAGTACACCACTGCCAAAATGTAAATCATTGTGATGGGCAGTTCTTGACAAGCTGAACTTTGCTAGCAGTCATGAATACCTAACCTACTGTATAGTGTACAGCCTAAAATAAGAAATCTGACAACATAATTAGAACCTCAAACATTAAACAATTTAAAGCTGAACAAATGCTCTTACCCGAAAAAACTCCATATACTTTCCACCCATGTTCTGTTATGATTTAGATTAGGAAAAGTAATGTACTATATTTACACTTTGAAACCCAGAAATACACTGTAAGCTTGGGTTATATGACAAGATCACAACAGTATATACTTCAAATCATTAATGCTTCAACTAGGATAATGTGTACAGCCCTGTAAAGTCAAGATCAACACTGTTGCAATGAATGAAAGTTGGTAATAGAGAGAAGCAATATAACTCAAACAGCATGATGAACAAATGCTTAGACACACAAAGCTGTGTGCAACACTTGCGGCTATCATTTTCCAAGTACCATTACCTGAAACTGTCTTATTCAAATAACAAAATTCTACAAGCTGACAAATCAACTCATTCTGCTCTAAGGTAAAGTATTGGTCAAACTACAGTTTCTCACACAAATGGAACAAAATATAAAACAAAAGTGAGATGTGTGAAACCACTGCACTGCAGCATGATTGGTAGTCATCTCACCACTTCCCATGAAACTATTTTCATTAATAGAATTGCTAAGATTGCAGGTCATTTTTGGTAATCATTTAGCCAGTATTGTTTGCAATCTCATAATAAAGGATTTTCAGGTGGTCAATTTATAAACTTGAATAGCCCAATCAAAAGTATGGAAAATATTCATGATATTTGCACACAGGGGTGCAATCAAAAATTTCATCAGCTGTGGACCTGTTATGACAGACCTCTTTATACATTTTTACTTTGCAACAGCATTTCTCTGCAGTCACTACATTTGCCTAATATGAAAATATGCAAATGATACAGACCAAACAGATCATTCAGCAAAGATGCCTTGAGTTTGCTTGCTATATATCAAAGTAATTTCACTTTTTTCTGAATGTCTTTATCATTCATCAACAGGCATGAAGTAATACACTAGGATATTTGACGTGTTCAGCAAACTTTACACGTAAACTCTATTCGGAGAATCACTATTTGTTATTGGTTGCTTATACTTGTTAGGGGGAGAAATCATACCAACTGTCTCATTGGAATCAAAAACAACTTTATGTTCAGCAACATAATCACAGTATCTAACCATTCAGCAATGCATAACTCACTGGTTAATCTCATTAATTTCTTCTACCCTTTGTAATGGAATTAAGGGTCATTTATCACTTTCCCATGTTTAAAAAAATCTGACAAATCATAAAGAAGTTACTTCTAGTTACATTCACATCCATGTCTTTTTAAGGATAAATGAAACCATGACCAGACACCCAAGATGACATTCTCACTTACTGAAATAACTATCCTACTCTTGCTTTAGCCTTTCAACTTCTCACTTGTTAGCATTGCTTGCAGATTTCAAAACTGAGGATGTGTCCTGTTATGCTATTTCAACTTCCTTTTTGAAAAAATTATTAGTTAATACAACTTCGTCACCTTTATGGAGACTACTTGCTTGAAGTAAGATATATTTCAGTTTGAATCATCACTAAGTCGTGAAAACATAGCCCAAATGGGTGATTCCTCAAAAGTATGTAGCAAACCTGGAGCTTTTCATTGCACATCTTAAGTTACAAGTATTTTAAAGATGCAACTGGTGGAATTAAGGGTTCTGCCTTTTGTTAAAGGCAGTGGCTACAGGTTTGCCTGTAGACCAGGGGTGTCAAACTTGTTTTCACTGGGGGCCATATCAGCATTATGGTTGCCCTCAAAGGACCAGCTGTAACTGTATAGTTTCCCTCAAAGGGCCAGTTGTAACAGAATTAACCACAACCATATATGCTATGCTAATGCGTAAACAGTGTCTCTGTGATATAATAATAGTCATTTTTCTGAGTCTTAAAACTGACTAATTATTTTAAAGAGATGTTAGGTCAGTAGGATGACTAAAATAGCAAAGTTATAACATGGTAAAGAACGTTGTTCACCTTTGTGAACAGGTATAAACCACTACAGTCCAAAAAATAAGCAGACTAAGGCTTAAAAATTAAGCTTCACAGGCCACATAGAAAGACGTGGCAAACCACCAGTTTGACACATGCGCTGCAGACCCTCATATTTGAAAAGTTATTTATCCACCACCTGTAAAGTGACAGTAATACACGATGAGTATGCAGTAGACTGCACTAAGCTTGGTAGAAAACATACTTAACCCAAGCCTAAACCTTACCCCTAAACCTAACCACTAAAGTTAATCCCTAAATCTAATCACCAAACCTAACCCTTAAAACTAACCTCTAAACCTAAGCCCTAAAGCTAAACCATAAATCTGAGCATAAAAGTTTGGAAACTTTTGGAAAAAGTTTAGAAAAACAGGTCTCACTCCCATGAAACATGCAACCACTAGGCACTACTACCAAAACAAAAGATGCCAAGGTGACAACTGAACCGAAAACCATTGGCACAGCAGACGTAAACGTATCCAATCCACTATGCTACTGTACCACGATGGTGCTGGTGGCATGACAAACTCAGCCTTTTATTCAAACTGCATCATGTTAAAATTACAAGTTTAGTCTGCTAATCTGGAAAGTGTGGTAGTTGTTGATGAAAAATAGAGCATATGGCAAATTTTAGGCATGACAGAACAAATCAGGCATGATTGCTTTCTTCAGTGTCAAAGACATGGGGTGCGCGCGCAGACCAACTACATATCTCATGGTTGGTTGGAAATAGTGTCTAGAATTCTGGTGTTAGGAATTTCCTAAAATTGAGCATTGTCAAAACAAGAAGTGGTGACCGTGATCCAATCATGGTTCAAAGAAAAGTTGCCGTTTTCTTTATTTTTAGTCACCATCTTTCATTTCCAGAAAAAAAATTTATCTGCACCTTCCAACATATTTCTTGCTTCAAAGGGCAACAGTTCCTGGTGTGCTACTGAAAAGAATGCACAAGGTGCTAAGCAATACAGTAATTTTGCCGTATTTTCGCTGCTCGCTTAGAAAACGTGGTTAATGAAACCATGGGCGCAATTTGGTAGGGGACTGTCCCCCCACTTTTTTAGACACGGAGGACATAGTATGCCATGTCCCTCTACTTTTTCTCGTAGGTTTTGTATTTGGAGAGGTTTCAAAACTAAATGTGACGATTGTCACGTTTTGTGTGAAGAGTTTTTCATGTTAGATGTTACACATAGCTATCTGGAAGTTGAAAAAGAGTTTGATGTGGTATTACTGACTCTGATATTTTCATAAATTTTTACTTCAAAATGATCTTTAGCATTCTGCAAGTTTCTAGAGATCGCAAAAGATTGTTAAATGCCTCTGTCCGACATTTATCTAGTGGGGTATACTGCAAGAAATGTGACTGTCTTGAAACAGTGAAGTTTAACGGTTGCAACATGAGAGACGACAGTACAGCCGTGATTTGTTTCGTGTAAAAACGTTGGCTAATTGGCTTTACTGTAACGTTGGTTGTCACGTATTAGGAAATAGACAGCGTAAAATTTGAAAATGCATGTGTAGCCTATGATGTTAGAAAGTTACATTTTCAGGCAAACCTCTGCAAAGTTTTTGCCGAAAACAAACAGCAGCACTATTGTGGAGACTTAGTTTTAGAATGGTAGTTTTGCAAAAGACTCTCTTCAACCGTTAGTAAACAGGCAAAACTTTAGAGAAGTATTGACCTGGTTGTATATTGTCCTATAACTCAAAACATAATGACTTGACGAGGAATTAAAGATAGCTTATATACATTTAGCCTTGTTTGTTGTGTGTCACAACAAGGGTGATAGATTTATTTGGCGGTACTGTATTAATTGCGTTAAATGTATTCGCTAAAACAGAAAAAACGCCGGGGCACCTAAAAAACACAGAGGTTATCTAGTCAGGTGTCCCATAAATTACGTGAGATTGATGTTTCCATGGTGAAGGTTGTGTCGACCGCTAGACGTACTGTCGCAGTGACCAACAAATGCAAAAGATATTTATGCCCACAATGCAGCAATGTTTTCATCCAAGTGCAAAACATTTGCTTCACAGGTAGCCTGCGCATGGGTGGCGGTACTATTTTCAAAGTGGGGAACACGTGCACGTCAAAAAATTTAGAACATTTTGTGATTTGAATTGGCAACTGTGATGCCCCAAGCACTGAACTATGAGGTCATTAACTTTTTTCAGCATGTTTAAGCAATTTTATTCAAAGTTTGATAAGCCCTCAAGAACCCCTATCTACACAACACCCTATCTATCTATCATATACTACACTGTTGAGCACATAATTGTAACTACTAGTTGTTCTTAGCATGGGCGTCGGAAAGGGAGGGGCCTTGGCCCCCCCTTGGATTTTAAAATTATTTGCAAAAAAAGGGTTGGTTTTCTAATTTTGAAGGGTAAAAATTTTCAAATTTTTCAAAATTTTCTTTCCTTGTTTTGCCAGATAAATGTGTAAGTATTTGGTTGGCTTCAAAGCCACCTGGAAAATTCTCACTACTCTTAATTATTGCTTCCAAAGTCAAGTGCACACAACCAGACGATCTCTCAGCTTGTTCATATTGTTATTCAAGGGGGAGAAAGTTTTTTCAACCTCAGCAGTGCTTTGAGGTAACGCAGTTATAAACACATTGTATAGTCAAACAACTGTTCATTTCACTGTACATGTATTGCAGTCTTTGCAAATTGCAAGACTAGGCTGCACCTAATAGGCTACGCCTTGGCTTTCATTCAGCAAATTTAGCCAACAGAAAACTTCGCCACACTGCAGTCCTAGTGTCAAAAATAACCCAGTTCCCTTAGGATTCACTTGCCTTCTAAATTGAATATCAATGCCTTTTGCAAGCGCGACTATTAATAAATTGTTGACAAAATCCGTGCGTGAAGTATCATAAAGGTAGAGACAAAGCGACAAAAATTACAAACACAAAAATCCCTACGGATCCCTACAAAACGGCGATTTTTCCCGTAGGGATTCCCTTCTGGATTGGTTTGCTTCGCCCCAAGCTGTTCTGCCAAAGGAAGCTTCCGATTGGTTTTCACACCATCGGAGATGTTATGCCTTTGACTGCCTCTGCGCATGTAGTGGCTTGCATCACTACTCCCTACAAAAGCCTAAAAATCACTACAGTAGGGATTTTTCCCTACGAGTGGCAACACTGATTCTGTATCAACAACAGAGATGAGCGGACTATGAAATTTTTCAGTCCAAGTCCAGTCCTGATCCGATAAAATTGAATTCGATCCAGTCCTGGTCCGCAAAATTTTTGAAAATCATCAGTCTGATCCAGTCCTGATCCGCCCATGTAAAATAAAGAATTTTTATTTTGCCTCATGAGGCACAAGAACCACTGAAGCTATTTTGCCTTCAGCCAAATATGATTGTTTGAATGTTGAAGGCAAATAGTTGTAGGAGTACTTTTGCCTCATGAGCCCAAATAAACATAGCCTTTTGGCATTTCCAAAATTTAACAAGGTAGTGTCTATTTTGCCTCATGAAGCAAAAGCGCTGCTGGAGTTATTTTGCCATTAGTGGTAATGGTAATGGTTTATTGTTTCATATGACTCAGCCAATAAGCAGAAGTACCATAAAAGCCATCGCATGCAGTAAACCAACCATTAGCGAACATTAGA
>JGI24022J15233_10001814_pt1 | contig 18815 bp, 6 predicted proteins | sample Ectturendosymbi2_FD_15233 | JGI IMG/M metagenome (IMG submission 15233) | reverse complement strand
CAAGCAGTACCGCCGTCCCACCCTGTTGGCTACCCAGCGTCCGGGGGTAGCTATTCAAGGCCATCGGGAATATACGACCCACCGCCTGGACTTCATAGCCCTTACACTCCTTCACCCATGCAGTACGGTCCTGGCCATTATGGAGGACCCCCAGCTCCTCCGCATGGGACTCTTTACCCATACCCGAGGCACGATTACACCAGCTGGTTTTTGGATCGCCAAGCGGCTTTCTCGAAAGGTAATTTGTAAAAGCATATTGGTATTTTGTCGGAATTTTTTCAAAGGTACTTTTAGCAATGAAAGTTTAAAAACAGAAAGGTGTAGATTGCGAGAAATTAAATGAAAACATTTCTTTTTCACCGCTGTGACTTTGCGATACTTCTTATTTATTTATTGTGCCTGGAGCCAAATGTCACTGTAAAGGTATATCGTGAACACGTCATTTATTCTCTTGGAGTTTCATCTGGAAGTAAAATTCGGTTGCTAAACCTTAATTTTTGAAGAATATTTCTGAGTGTCAAGAAAATATTTGGCTATAATGATAGGCCTGCGCTGCAAGAGTCTGAAAAATAAACTTTGGAAACTCCAGCTTCAATCGCCGCTGAATTATAAATACGAATTTGTCTCACTGACTGTATGCCAATAAGACAGTCTGTAAATATAAGATGCAATGGCAAAATCGTATGATTTCTCACCAAAGTACTCACTCACGGACGAAAATCATGCGATAGCATTGGCGATGATGCTTTCAATCACACAGAGATATACAATGGTAAATTAACTGTTTCTGCGAGTAAAAATGGAAAACGTCGATTGAACTGTTATGTCGTAGTTTACAGAAAATCTGAAGCGCAATGCGTAAAGCTGCTGCTATATTCCTCCAGTTTCGAAGTTCTGCTTATTGTATCAGTCCTGAGTGGGTCATTGCTGTAAAGGCCCCAGCTACGGAAAGCAACAATTGTATCAATCATCCTGTGCTGGACCAGTCGCAAACTTGCTGAACCATTTAATTAGTCAATCTTACGTGTTACGCAAATGAGGTGCTACGATGGAAGCTGTTGCAATTTGGTGAGCTGCGAGAAACAGCCAGCAGGTTTTTTCTGTCCATGGACGGCGAGTTGAACCGGCATCTCACGGTCACATACAAGGCCACAGGTGAACGCAAAATGGCGTCAGCAATTCGCGTTGTGATTCCGTTGTACATCTTTCAGGACGGTTGAAGTGCACGATCGTGTCACAGGTCAACTTTCAATTTTCACATCGAATGAAGCGCAGATTCATCAAATGTGATTGCGCTCGTTAACTTTTTGCACTTTACCTAAAGAGTAGAGATTTAGAAAGTTGAGCGTGGCTCACCTTGAGGCCAGAAACACACTTGAAACCAAAACAGCTTTTTGGTTTATGCACGATCGTTATTGCCATACTGACTATGCTCGTCGAGCGAAACAATTTGCATATTCCAGCAGTAGAAAGACTCGATTGAACGCAGTTCTTAAATTGCATATCGACTAGGATACTTCCAGACTCTGTAGCTGGCTGATGCCGCATTATCGCACAACTTGATAACCTTGTAACCCGAACACACGAAACTCATCGTCATTATAATTTCTCCAATATTTCTTGCTCTATTAGTTTGCTTTCGTTTAATTTTCACTTGGCGAATCCAGTTCTTTTTGCATAATTGTCATGTTTACTTTTGCTTGTTGTTCTAGCAAGCAATAAATAAAAATGCATGGGAATCCTGATAGTCATCAACACAAGGCAACATTCCTTCAGAAATTGTAATTCAGCCAATCCAAGCAAAGGTTGAATCGCAAAAGCTGGAAATTCAAAAATCACCATAAAATAAATGACTGGTATTTGAAAACTAGCAACTTCTGCAAAGTTTATTAAAAAAACAATGCAAACTTTGCAAAAAGTAGTCTGTTAGGCTGTGTTTTTTCAAATTTATGTTTTTCGATACTCAGTCCGCAGAAACAGGAAATATAGGCATCTTTTGTCAATGTACCCTTGTGCTTTTGCATTGTTACTTTTTTATTTATGAAACGAACTGATATAACCATTTGCTTCGAACGGAATATTCAGAGGTTCTTTTGATTTTATTTTTCCTCACTTTCTCGTGACGAATCATAGATGAATACACGTGGTCTCATGCTAGTAAATATTCCTCCTTTCTGTCAAATCATCTCATTTAAAGCAAAAGTCTTTTTTTGTTTGGAGCCATTTTGGGTCAAAAATTTTGAGGGTTGACATGCATGAAGCTTGTAGCAGAGTTAACAGTACAAAATTTATTTGCAATTTACAACAAACTTTTCTCCATGTATTCTGTTTCAGCACCATATTTACAACGCAGCGTAACGAGACCCTCTGCTGTATACTTGGAGACTCGGGCAATTTTTGCAGACACACGTAAGATCAAACATAAATTGGCAAAGCAAAATACACAAATCAGGCTCTTTTTAAGTTTTGGTAAGAAACATCAGTTAGCCAACTTTATTAGAAATAGAACAACTTTGAACTTTTTAACATTAAAAAATTTTTTTTCTGAAAGTTTTTAAAAATATTTTTTCGCTTAATTGTTGGCCTGCATACAAAAAGCCATTTAATCAATATTCATATAATTCATATATGCCTCAAACCGTCATTCCAAAATTATCATTGGAGTTCCTGCAATTCTTTGAATTTTTTTGCTTTTTTGTTTTTAGGAAAGCATGTTCATTCGAGCGCCAAGTTTCTGAAAAAAATTTATAAGTTTTTTACGATGTGCTGGAGCAAAAAGAAAAATAGGAATTAGTGTCTTACAGGAATGCTTGACTACCGTTTTTACTGGCTGCTAACATATCAGATAAAAGCTACGTCGGCAAAAATTGTTTTTAATGAAACGAATTTTCAAAGTTGCGCGCGTAGATAAAAATGACGCTCACCAACTATTTACATGTCGATTATGCAGATGAAAAGATCATTTTAGGATGTTTTACCTGATGCAGCAAAAACAACTGCAGCATTTGCTTGTAAGTAATTCAAGTCAATCTTGCTTTATTGATACTTTTACATTCATTACAAATCGCGCTGTTGAATTAGCCTGAACATTTTGAGGATTAAGCTAAAAATTTAAATCAAGCGGAAATTGAACGTTAGTAAAAGTTGGCAAAGGGTGGAAATAAAACTGAAAAAGGGTTTATCTGGTGAAAGATTCTAGGTCCGCGATTTTGTTCTTTGTGAATTACGTAAAAGTTTAACTTTGTATAGCTCCAAGCCATGATCTCACCATCGGGCGTTTGAAAAAAACGTTTGAATGTTTTGATTGCTCAACTACAAATTAATGGTTTAGCGAAACATACGCTTTGGGTTAGCCACGAATCACGGCTTGCCATCTTTAATGAAAAGTGTCGGCATTTGACGTCAGGAATATGACCGATTAGGGTTTCGAATAACACTTGTGGTTTTAACGCCTTTATTTCATATTTTTAGCTTCTTATTTTTAGAAAATTCGTTCTATTAAGGGTCGAATTGTGCCTGGCCTGATCGGCTACTCTATATGTTGCAATGCTTTCCTGCTTTGAATTGACTGGCAAGCAAAGGTGCTGACCAAATTGAGATAAATTGACCCGTAGTTGTGGCCCACCACGCACATAAACACTTGCACGCATTATTCAACGACACCAAGTGGGTAAATGCATAGCAAATCATGTCAGGAAGTCAAGAAGTGGCTTTAATTAAGTGATGCTGCATTCGAGCCTCGTGTATGTAAGGTTCTTTCGTGCTTTTTTGGTCAGTGCTTTAGTCGAGGCACTGGTTACTAATTCAGAAGAAACAAATAGAGTTCCGATATCTATTGATGGCGTGAGTTTTCGAACATAATAGAAAATTATTGTGCTTTTTTCGTGGAAAATTGCAAACAGCCACTGACTCTTTGGTAAGACTTCGAAGGTAACTCCCAACAAACATGCTCTCTGAGGTCAAATCCAATAACTTACGCTGCGAGCAATATATGCCACTCTAGGAAGGTTTGATTTGTCAGTGTAATTCACATTATGAAAAAGTGACCTTACTTGAAGAAGACCGTCGGGTAAAATCGGCACACTTTAACTATATTTTTGCGTCTGCCTATCACAACCACTCAACGCATAAAACCCTTACTGCGTTTTCGTAAACGTTCGAGGAAATGGCCCTATTGTATTACAGGATGTGTGCCTGTTGCAGGCGGTGGTGTGCGAGCCACCCAACACTCACGTCGCTTAATTTACGAAGAAGTCGACATTTGCCTGACCGTTTCGACTTTTCTATCATAAGAGTACGAATTGCGGGCTGTTGTGCAAATATCGTTGACTAGAAAACGTGAGCCTCTTTGGGGGTACGCTTGCACACAACTTGCAAATGCAGCTGGCTTTGCTTCAATCCTAAACGTCCAAAACCCATCCCTTATCACGTGTGGCTTGGCAGATTTTTTATAAATTGCTTGAAATCTTGCAGTTGTGCTTCTCATTTTAAAGTTTTAAGTGTCAGTCATTTATATAATGAACTAGGTAGCCTGTACTTAAATTTAAATCTTATTTGCAATATGCAGTGCATACACTTTTAACTTTCTCTACGCGTCTGTAGATCGTCCCTTGCAGCATATGGAACCTAACATGTCTCTTGCAAACACGAGTCTGCGCAGTGACAAATTTATGTTGAAGTTATTCACAAGCACTATTGTTTCAAACTGCAACCATCACAAAATAGTACCTTTACTCAGTATACAACTTTTCGTTGACGTTTGCACAGGGACAAGCAAGTCATAAAAATGCTTGAGATTGAAAATTGACAACGTGACATTGAAACACGCGGTAGCACACTTTCAACCTGTACGTGTTTCGGTCCATGTCGAACTGGGCAAATTAGAAAATATAACATCGGTTAAATACTTTTGTCGCTTGTGGAGCGACTGAGCTTCGGTTTGCTCCTTTATTTTATGTCTGCCACTGCATTACCTGTTTAAATCACAACATAAAGCAGGTAGCATCCTCTCGTAGCCACGAAAATATATCAATAGCTGAACAGCTACGAAGCTTCGATCGAGGTTGCGGCATGTAATCACGTTCTCCCATCTAGCGGTGCTCTTGTTCGCCGTTCATTCTTGGTAGACGACATCGTCAAATATAATTTCTCACGGCTCAAACAAACTCGCGACACCCGGGCACCTTGGGCGCCATGACTGGAAACCAAGGACTGGCATGGCCTAATAGCTCCGCAACGTCACTCAGAGACATGAGCAAACAGCACTATGCTCTGTCTATCACGAACGGGGGTGGCGGTTTCGGGTGGGTCTGATCAATTTTCGTAGAAGTAAGCAAGGTCACTACTATCAGAGGTTAACAAAAACGTGCAGTGCTTCGGTTTTTCGCAATCTTGCAACCAGGTTGTGTTCAAACCACAAGTGGTAAAAATTTCGATTGGCTGCATAAGGCAAAGAAAACGTTTCCCTCAGCTTTGGAAACCCCAAATACGTGTGTTTAAAGGTTCTGCTATAAAAGCACATTACATTTGAAATGAAGGATAAGCGCTTGTAATACTACACAAAATCTTTAAAGAAGATCTTTATGAAACGTTGGAATTTCTGAAGGAGTGCATCATCAACAAACGTTTGTTAATGAACAAATTGCAAGCATCATTGGATGGCAAAATTATATGAATGTAATACTGGATGACAAAAAAACAACAGATAATTATAAGACACTCTTCGAGTGTTAGTGTATACAGAACTATATTAGATGGCTAAAAACTGTGAGGGATATCCGTCTTCCTAGAGCTGCTGGACCTTAGACTTTCCCAGAAGAAACGCGGGTATGAAAATGAATGAATGAAAAGTGTATATGGTTGATCTTGTAATCCCTGGGGCTAATTTTAGTGTCATCCACTATTATAGACCCTTCGATATTTTCGCGAGAATTATTTATCTCTAAATTTAAATGTCACTAAAACTGTGACCCACCGATGGTTTTTAAATAAAAACGAAACGTTCTTTCACGCAATTCTGAGTATATTGGCGATGTTACTTCCGAGCATGGTCATGATCGTCCTGAAATTTATGTGTTATTTTTATATGTTTGAGTTCATGAAGATAACAACCAAAAACCTTACTTTTGACATTGTGCAGGTTGTTTCTGTGATACATTACTTCTTCTGTGACCCAGCTTAAGAATTTTTATTTCATTATGATCGCTATCAAAAAGAGTTAGACTGCTTCCTTTGTTGTAAGATCACTGGATACTTCTGTGAATGAGTCAAATGAAAAATTTGTTTGAAAACACTAAAAAATAAGCCAAACTGGTGTATCAGCTGTGAGAGAATAACAAGGTAACGTAACCACCAGTCATATAAATTAGCTGTGTTATTGTCCACACCAACTTACGATAAAAAGAACAAATTCGTTTCGTCAGTGTGCGCTTTGTTACTCACACCATATATCTCCCTTTTTGATGCATCAACTTATTTTTCTCTATTCCTTTTCTTACGATGCTCTGTTGAAAATATGGGCATCAGATAAAAAGTTTTTTTGAAACAATTCGCAAATTTCCCAACCTAATACTATTTGTTAACCATTTTCTGCGTAAGTAGGTATGAGTGAACATCATTCCAGGTTCTATTAACCGTTTATGACAAATAACGCTTAGCGTAGGCTTTCATAAGAGAATTCGTTAATTACAGTACAATATTAATAATTTTCTTTCGAAAGAGTTATCAGCTTTTCTGGAAAGATTTCACTTTTTTAAATTCGATTGTGCAAACCAAAAGCCATTTGACAGTTCTATTCAAATGGTGGAATACAAACATTTAATATTCTTACACTGTTTAAAATGACAGCCTTTACTCTTTGATGAAAGCAGGTAGTTTAAAATCAAAAAGCCGCAAGACCAATTAACCCATTGATTACGTAACGACCAAACCGCATCCCCAAGTTATTTACGTGCAAGGAAAACATTCTTTCTGTTAAAAATACCAACTTCCGCGTAAAATACCAGCTACCGCGGAGGTCGTTCAACGCACACAAACGGGGAACAAACCTTACGTAACAATCCCCGCGATACTGTTCGCAGTACTCGTCGTCGTCAGTGTCCACACAGCTATTTGCGTTTCCTTTAATCTTTTTTGAATTATAGAAACATAAAGCAATGTTTCAAAATGTTTTCGAAGGCACTTAGCATAAGACTTTGGTTAGTGTTTGTAAAAAATTACCAGTGGGTATGATAACAAAAACTATCAGCAGCCAAAGATGTGACACTTTTAACGAGGCTGTTGATTAGATTCTGATTTGTGCTGGGAAATCAATTGCAAGCTCCGAATAAAACGCAAACCTTCGCAAAATAATCAGCTTACCGCCAATAGCAGCAAACTTGTGAAATGCAAACTTACGAGGAAAGATAAGCGCATGCTCTGTGAACTTCCTCTATCAGCTCACGTGCTCTAACTCAACAGCTTACGTAAACGAATTAAAAAGCAGTTGATTGCAATAGCTGAAAAGCTGCAAGCAGTTCAAGAGTCCTTGCAACCGTTGGCAATCGGCTGCTGTGAGAATTTCTGGCCGCAAATTAAATATTTGGTTGACAACATTAACATTTTTTAAAGATCAACGCGTCCTTGTCCCTTCTGTTTACGCTTGAACACAAGAATACGTTACTTGGGCTACTCCTCGAAAAGTAGGTCTCCATTGTTTAAGGATCGCCAAGTCTTAAATGCATCAAAGGTTCCGCTGTTCCCTCCCCAATATATTTTATTACTGCTTCATTTTGTTCTACTTATTATCCTCGATCTAAGAAGACATAGGAACCAATTTTATCTAGCGTATATATTGCTGTTTAGATGTAAAAAATGGCATGTTTTCGTAGTGCGACAGAATGGTAGTCACGTCAACGGCTCAGTTGTGTTTCACAGAAGGGGCGGCGATTAGCGGAGGACATTACTGGTCGTTCTGATTGTTGCCCCACCAGCAAAAGTGATCTTCCTTAGATTGCCTTCAACAGTCTATGGCATTTACGGTCTGTCTAGTTATGGCAACGTGGTTCTTTTCCTTGGAATATTTCCATCGAAACTTTGTCGATAAAAAATTGGTCGAGCATCGTCATTCGCGTAGCACTTCTTTCGTGGAAAAGATCAAACAAAGCTTCCTGTCAATTTATGCTTTCAGCTAAACGAAAGCTTCGGCTGATAAATTTTGTGGTCAAATGTGGTATTTTAAGACCAGCTGAACGAACGTAACAAACCAATGAGACGTAGCTGTGCATATGAAAGTACCTTCACAGCTCCTTTGGGAGTTCCCAGTCGTTTCGCCAAGAAAGATCGCGCTGGTCGACGCCTTGTTCAACAATGTTTGTTAGTCGTAAAAACCTTGTTTGTAACTAACGACCATAACTATTTGGCGTCACCTTATCAGAGACGAGGAGCGTGAGCGCGAAAGCAATAGTTCGATTATTGAGCTAGCCATTCGAGTTGTTCGCGAACTGATCCTTTAATTGAAGATGGCAATTGCCAGTGATCTATTGCCGCCTATCGGCAGGTGAATCAGCGCCTGTGTTTGCGTACGCTTAACGCGGACATCCACCCGGAATGCCAGCTGCGACATCTCGCATGAAGTAACAGTAAATCCCGGGCGATCATGTGGACGCATATCACTTAGCAGGTCCCTTGTTCGATCCTTAGAGATAGTGTCATTGGAGTCCCTGCGCTCCTAGAAACCAGACTCCTAAACGTAACTTGCTGACAAGCAATCTTGCACAACAGCAATGCGAGATCTTAGCGGTAGGTTGGTGAACCTTTTGAGGCAGATTATCTCTTTAAAAAACCTGATGCAGAGCTGCGTTGACCATGAATGGCAACTGTTGCAGGAGAAATGTTTTGCAGCCTAAAAGTCATATTTAACTGGAGTGGGAGAAAAGTAAATGAGATGATGCTAACCAGAGGGCAAACTGATCACTGACAGTATGAGAGACGCGTTGTCTGCTTGGTTCTTTCAAAGCGCTCCAGTTTTGGCAGACAGTGGTTCGGTGGTCGCGTTGCAAAGCTGACAAGCTCGCAAAAGCTCAGACAGTGAAGATGATGCTTTTTCAGATCTTGGTTGTTCAAGACAAGGCTGCGCAGACGAAGCAAACAAACTTTGGCGCCCGATGGCAAACCTGCTCCATCCAGCGAGATAAAAATGAGCTTATCGACAGCATAGCTTGTTCTCGACAGTTGGTCAAGTGGCAAGTTGTGTCATAACATGGCCAATACACCACGCACACAGTACTACCAGATCCTCAGCTCTGTTTGTTTACCGTATTAGCTAATTGCAGTTGCAATGGGACGTTCGTCAGCAGAAGCCAACTGCAATGCGCACGTTGACTGCACCGCTTTGCAAACCACTTTATCAAGATTTTTTAACAACAGGATCTCTCATATGAACCGAGTATCATATTGTCGCGGTGAAAACGACAGTAACAAACACCAGGTGTGCCTGGTTAAAAGAAAAGGGGAAACGTGTGGATGCTGCCACCGCGCAAGCGTTGTTTATTTGCAAACAATCAGATTACTTGCTGGATAAACGTCGTTTGATGGCAAATAAAATATTCGTTTCTTTAGGGTCTTTTCGAGCCGTTCGCGCCTTATTTCAAACCCCTCGTCCACCATAACGACGGTCGCCAACACAGCAACAAAACTTTACCGGTTTGGCCATAGGCGTAGCCAGTGGGGCCTAAGGGGCTCTGCCCCCCAAATTTTAGCATATCTAGTCATTTTGTGCTTTGAGAAGCGGCGTGCCAAACGTAACTACTATTGCTTGCCTAAAGTTAAATATTTTGGGCCCCCCAAAACGTTTGGGCTGGCTACGCTACTGGGTTTGGCTCGTATTCAAAGGACAATGCACGTTTCAACAAACGCGCCATTCCATTAGCGTTTGTATATAGCACCAGTTGAAGTTTTTAAAGACGGGGCAATTTTTTTGCCAAAAGATGTCCTTAATACTACGACAAGATTTCATTCACGGTCGTTATTAGTCGAAAATCAATTGTTGTAGGATTCGCTCAAGGTTTTGAGGAAAAACAGCGCGAAATGTTGCTAGTCATGTGTGAGTTTTTGTATGCAGCGAAGTGGACATTTGGTCAGTCGGAAAAGTATTGACTTCAGCCCATTTTTCTCGTTTCTAAGGAAATTTAATTCTTTGCTATACTGTACTAGAGACAGGTGTGGTATTGAGTAATTAGAACAACAGGTAGCGTTGCAATCACCCGTCGTTCTTAATTCGAAACACAATTTTTCAATGGATGCGAAGCAAGTCCAAAGTGACGTAACGTGACCCCTCGTTGCTGAATCACTGTCAAAAATAAAAAAAACTTTGTCGTAAGTCCTGCGACAATCCATCATTCTTAATGCACTGCTTATTCGCACTGATTAAGGGAATTTTCATTTTTGTTTTTCCATTGTCTGCAAATCAAATCGAAAAGAAGAAAAACGTCACTGACAAACATTTTTTTCTGTTTCAGTCGGGAGGCCAATGCTGTGGCCGTCGTTCGTGCACCGCAGCATGCACAAAAGGAAAGGCGGGCAAGTCCGCTTTTCGAATGACCAAACAGCGGAGCTGGAAAAAAAATTTGACGGACAAAAGTACCTTTCGCCGCCGGAGAGAAGAAAACTTGCAAAAGCTCTGCAACTGTCGGAACGACAGGTGGGCAACACAAGCGATTGCCAGTTGCACCGAGTTCATCTGTATGTTTTTCATTTGAAGTGAATGCAGTCTGAAAATTATGCGTTTCAACAAAAGGGGTCAATTTTCAAAGAAAGATGTAAGACTGGTTTTTGACTGAAAAAAACTTAGACAAAGTACCCCGGCCAAAAATGGTTTGTTGAGGTGTTACTGGCTGAATTCTATAGACTATAGCAAATGTAATTCGTCTGCTCTGCTCAAGTAGTTACATGATGCCCGCTTCTGGGGCTGTACTAGTGATGCGCATCTTCATACTTCTACAAAAAAGAAGAGATAATTGGCGATATTTTGCCGCAGCTTTGCTTCAGACTACAAAAGAAAGTTCTAATTTCAACAAGCAACTAAAAAAATAAAACTGAGAGCAAAGTTGTAACTGCCATATAAACATTTATTTGCAGCTAACCGTAAGAAATAATTACTATGTTGACAACTAAACAATACCACTTAAAATATTTTTCACTGACCGCAAACGATTTCTGCTTCCTATTTATCTAAACATATTTTCAAACTTCCTAAACAGTAGGTTACAAAGCTCGAAGTCCAAAATCACAACCAAGGTTTTCCATTGAAAACAAACAAGGTGCAGTTGGTTTTCTGAACCGGGGGCCATGTTGATGAGGAAAATTAAAAAACGTTTCCAATATTTAGGGTATAACTGCTTGCTGCACTTCAGATAAGTTGTAACAAGAATGGCATAGATATTAATCTATAGCTTTTCTGAGTTGCATTCCCTGAGTTACATATAATTTAACAGGAATATTTTCATGTACCTTAATATTCTTCAAAAATTGTGTATATATGACTTCCGATGAACCTCTTTGCAAGTTGCACAAATTTTGCCGACTGTTCGTTTCAAAATAATATGTCAACCGTTAAGATTCCATGCAATATTCGTTTTTTTGATTGATGTGCATAGCAGCGTTGGCAAATTTTGAAACAGGTAAGACCAGAGTAATACGACACCAATTTAGATCGAGTTGCCTGCATCTAGCGGAATGAGTCTTGGATTACCAGTCGCGATCAACTTCTCGTAAACGTTTATTTTGACTTGAGCAGGTGCTTGGAATGGCTGCGGGTGTATTTTAAAAGCATGAATTGGTGTGAGAAAACAGTTCACCGTATGCACATCATAAAATGCCTGGTGCTAGGAAGAGGATATCACGTGACGCTCTGGCTTCCCTTTTGGCGGCAACGCAATGCGTGCTCTGCGGCGCTGGCTCTGCTGACTGTCTAAATATGGATTCACGCAGGCCATATCACAACGTCTACCTCTAGTGTTGTTGCCTGAAACTACAGTAGTATAATGCAAATACCAGTGTAGTTAGGGCAATGGAGTTCGTATCTCACCGGTCCAAATCTGTCCATAAAGAAAGGAGTAAAACTTCGGATTTAAGCTTCGCATGAGCATGTCCAATTTGTTGCCAATAGATTAAGCATTTGCAGTGAACTTAACTTTTAAGCTGATCGAAGATCTGATCAATATCTTGAGCCTGAAGTGCTTTCGGTATTGCCAAATTTTCTGCACTTCAACGATTGTTCTCAGCTTTTCGTTAACTGCATGTTGGTCTGTTGTCACTGCAGATGCATATCGCGATACTGGTGACTGAGTTGATGTTACCCCCAAAAACGTTACTATTGCAATTGTCTGTCTCAATGAAAAGGAAGTTTCTTTATTTTGCCGGCTTTTATTGAAGAGTCGACACCAAGTTTGAAACTGCGTCAATCTGCAACAGTTTTGACCAAATCGTTGTTCAAATTGGCACAGATTCGTATTCCGTAAAAAAATAAATTCTTCAAAGCATGCTGAACATCCGAGCAAGGATTTAACATTCCTTGACACACTTTTTATAAGGACGCATTACGACGAATTCCACATTAACAATTATTTAATCCTATTGAACCAGAAAGCAGCTATCCGATTTGGGAAAATCGTGGCGTTCGCACAGCACGCGTCCTCAGGATAATGTGAATAGGTTTCATGTAACCTTTTTGCAAAGCCGTCCGGTATAATAAGCAGGGCTGTATTTTCCGTTCTCACACCTTTTTTCAGCACAGGGTTGTGGATTGTTGGTGTAATGCCACAAAAATCAAGTGAAAACGGCCGAGTTTGGTCTGATCCGAAAGCAAAGGCACCATGCTTGTTTCTCGAAAATCTTGAGTAGTGTTTAACAGGATTGCGTATAAACTGCATCATGTGGAGTTTTAGAGGATTACATATGAACTGCATCAAACGGGGCAGGTTGACTAGATGACCGCCATGGTTTTTTCATCAATGCTGAGTGACAGAGTGACACTCCTTGTTTACATTGATCAGTTATTTTGCCATTGTATTTTCGTTTATGCTAATGTTCACTGACAATTGATTTCCATTTTACATGATGGCTTTTTGTATTGTTTATCAGCTGAATCGTGTGAAACAATAAATTAATCAATCAATCAATGAATCGCCTACAGCCCTGGTGATATAACTGCAGTTGCCTTAGGCGCAGTTAATGCACAAACTGTATGAAATAAAGCCAACAGCATCAACTAAACTCGCGTTGAGAACGTGATGCTCTGTTGTGCCATTTAGTAAAAGCGCGTGCTGTGTTTCCTGAGACTGGCATTGGGTGTCCAGCTTGAATAGTTGTGGGAAGTAGCGCTCTCCGTGTTGTAGTTGCAAAATCGCTGGTCTTCCTGAATGGACATGCGAAACTCGTGGCACCAGAGGCGGCAGAATTTCAGCCAACTGTTATGCTGCAGGAAACAGCATCGTTTCCAGGATCGGTGAGGAAAGCTGGTTGATGCTTTGGCGAAATGAATGCGTAAATTTCTTGGATTTCTTTCGCAGTTCGTCTGAAGTTAGATCAGGTTTACATTCACGAACAATCGACCTCCTGCCGGCTTTACGCCGCAAATTTACAAGTTTTTCACTTTTGCAACTTGCTGTTTTTTTGCTGTAGTCTCGAGTGAGTTCAACTTACTTGGACTTGCGGCTGTTTGCCTTTACAGATTGAAATCAAGTAATGCCATTGTTTGTCTGCTATGAGCAAGGTTTTATGTAAACATCGCTTCAAAGGCCTTGTGCAATTTCGAAAATTATTTTCAAGAAAAAACAAAAACTAAAAACAACTCACTGTCATTTAGGTCGAACATTGAGGGCAACACTTTAACCTCACGTCATTGCAAGCGATATTGTAATAAAACATTTGTTGAGTTCCTACTTCGTTTCAGTCTCATTAATCAAGTTAGCACAGACGATTGAGTGAACCCTTATACGGACAATATTTCTTGAAAAAGCATTTGGTTTATTCCAATTCCTTCAGTGTGTCAAGTCAAACATAAATACTAAATCGATGAGCACTTCCATGGGGAACGTGGACCTAATATTCATTCATATCGGTTATCTGTATACCAGTGTGGTTTGCTTTACTACAATCACGGGACCGTGGTAAACTGCCCTATCGCCTTTGCTTGTCCGTAATAAGGTGACAATACGCCGCAGATAATTTCCGCCTTTTAAACGAATACAAGCGTCAAACCTCGTATGATAGCACGCCTGTAAGATGCGCTCCTAATGCTACATTGCAGTGCCGAACCGTTTCTGACTCATTCAGGACACGAATACGTCTCTGATAGACCTATAGATGAGTCCTACGCGTAGCGCTTCGATTACGGTCGCTAAATGGGTTGTACGGAAATCGTTGCATTTTAACAAGGCATGTGTGCTTTAATGCGCCGCGGTGCCAGGACAGTGCTTTCAAAAACTCAGAGATGATTAAATCGCTGTCGTTCGGGTAAAATAATCAAACGAATTGCGGCAATAATGCCAGGACTTCGGGTGTTTGTTTTTCTGGCTACCTGCTTCGGTTTGCGTTGCCGGTGTGATTGTTTATTTGCTGCTGTAGCAACTGCTAAGCTGCAACGCCCTGTTGCAGGGCGTTTAACCCACACGAGAGAAAAACCTTAGGTTTTTAGTTCACACGAGAGAAAAACGTTTAACCCAAACACCCATGTAGGCATAACATTCAACTAAACAAAGGATCGTTTGGTCTTGAGCTCTATGGCCTCTCAAATTTTCCTTTGGTCTTTTGTGGAAAGGCCAAGCTTATCAGCTACATTTGAAAGTGGTAGAATTAAACCGGTTTAATTTATGAGAATCAATTTCAAGAGACGAAAAACTATGAAATCTCTTGTAACAATGCATATCTGATGTTTCCAAAAACATTTTTTCGTAAAAATTTATATAGTTTATCCCAATTTTCTCAAATTCAAAAACATTTGCTCTACGGAGTAAATAACCCCAGTTTACATCAAGAATGTCGCCAACCTTGACTTTACCTTTTGGGAAATGTATCTGATTCTTTGATTTTGAAGTATTCGTATGGAAGGTAGCGGCACTTCCACAAATGCATTTACTCCAAAATGATTTTAAATAAAAATTGAAGCACCCAGCTGCTATCAATTCGAAAGTATCTGCAGCTGGCAGAGCCCAAAACAGGTGCCTTCCGAAATGAACGTCGCGAAATTGCATAAGTCAGTAACCCGGTCCGCCGACGGCCACATCGACGGTTTCTTGTGGCAGCAGAAAAATTTCTCAACCGGAAACACGCAAATCCTACAATGACGCAATCTCAACGGCGGCAATTGGCAATCACCTGCATGCCCCTTGTCGCAGCGGTTCAGGTAGTTGAAACGGGTTAACTTCAGATGGTGAAGCGGGGGGGGGTTCACTCGACCACAAAAGGCGTGCATTTTGGTCATCACTGCGCTGCTGCGATGTCGCCATCGCTATTAAAACTCATTTGCCGTTCGCTCACATTCTTGTAAATTCTGCCTTGGCGTTTCAATGCTGGCTTTTGAAAAAACATGACTTTTTGCATCAGATTAAAATAGACGATAGCTTTCTTTAGGGAACCGAACATCACGTAACTTTTGAGAGGCGCTGAAACTGACTGAAAGAACGACCACGTAAACACCGCCCGCGGTCGAAAAATCTTCTCGAGTTCGGAAAAGCGTGTCTCGCACCATCGCGATCGTCTCATGCTCAAGTCCTGTTCGCTGTTCGCACAGAACGCTTGATTTCAATCTGAAACAGAAAACACAAAAAAGCTTCACGAGGATCGGACGAACCACAAACGTCCTTTGCATTGCTTCCAAAGAAAAACATACAAACAAAAAAATACATGTCAATGCAAGGCAAATTAATTAACCGGACAAGTTAAGCCGAAGCAGCGGATATCAAACGCTTTTTGAATGTTTGGCAATAAGCGCTTGTGCAGTAGAGGAGATGTTGATTACATTTTGCTGATGAAATCAAAATATCGTCGAAATTCGCGAATACCCAAAATACTATTTGTGAAAACATGTTGAAGTAATATATTGTTTTATCTGCAAAAGCAAGGTTACATAAATATGCTAAAAATGTTTAATGGTAAGATAGGTTTTGTTTTCGTTCAAAATCATAATTAAATTTGCACATTTTTTGGCAAATTGTAACGTTCTGGTCTGTGGTTGTAAAGGCAGTTAAAATATAGCTTTCGGGATTCTATGAACCAGTGATGTTACAAGATTGTGAGTTTCTCTTTAAGTTGCTCTTGCCAAGTTTTGCTCACCAACTCGGACACGAGACCAATACTCAGGACGCTAACACCGGGATTAATGCTGCGTAACAGCACTCAAACCATGGATTTTGGAAACGCGGAATGGCATTGCTGCATTGCTCAGAACTTTACAGCCTCGGTTGACCAAGGGAAAAAACAGCTTCCGGAAGTCCCCAGGCGAGCAGCCCGCACGTCATGCGATCAGTGTGGGATTGCGCTTGCAGCTCCTGGAGTCGCGTGACTCGCTTTGTTGCAAAACAGGAAGTTGGAAAGGGCACCGCGTGTAGTGGCGAGGTGGCCTGGCACGCGACGGGTTCCGGCTCGGCCCGATCGCGCCGTACTGCTTCCAAAAGAGAGAACTTTGACCGGATTTTTCGGGAGAGTTTGGGCACGAATCCTGCGAAACGCCGTAAACAACAGACGCTGCTCCCAGGTTTTCTAAAACTAGCATTCGCCTATTGGAGCGGGAAAGGGAACCAGGGTTAGCAAGGCTGTATTCGAGCTGCTTGTCATGTTGAAGACTCCATGTTGTGTTGCTAGGCGTGATGTAGTTTTCGTGCTGCGAATTGTGAGTTCAGGATCGGGAAAAACGACGGTCAGTGTTATTAATTTTCCGTGTGAAAGTAAAAAACACAGATCCCACAAATGGCCTCCAGCCAACTAGAGCACAGTTGCGAAATTAATCTGTTTACGAAATTGCAGAACAGCACGCAAAATTTGAAAGAAAATTTGCAGAAATGTGTAAATAACTGAAGTAAAACATATTTTATCACAGTTTTGCTTTCAGAAATCTTCATGCAGATAATCGAAGCTTCAATATTGAATTAATTTTATTTCTTGCACACAAAGAGGATTTACACACTTTTACAACGTTTCACAAGCTCAAATTCCAGTCAAACATCAAACACCAAAGGAAATCTTTGAAAAACCGTGCGTTTAGCTAATCTAAACACGAACCTTTATCTTCAAAAGTTTGAAAACTTGAAACATAGTTGCAGTATCTCACTATAGCATAGAAAATTTGAATCAGAATTGTTGATCGCAAGATTATACTTGCATACTTGAACGATGTGCTTTCAGAAACGCATCGCCCCTTCATACATTTTGCAGAAATTTTTTTGTAAGTCCGTTGCAAACGTTGCTTACTCCATGAAAATCTGTTTCTCTTCTTTTCCTTATAATGAGAGTTTTTTTTGCAGAAATCAGAGCCGTATGTAGCGGCTTTTGTTGACATCGACGCACCCAAAACTTTGAATTACAAAAAACTGGTTTAACTTTTTGCAATCTAAAAATCCCTGGCAAAACGGTAAGAAGTGTAAGTCGGACCGGGATTTTCAGGTCGGGGCGGGTTTGGGCTTAGTTTGTCAAAATATTTCGGGTCTATTTCGGGCCTGCATACAAATTTGTTTCGCAACGACGGACACTTTTGTTGCCAGTTGCTGTTGAAGCAATCAAGTTGATAAATCTCAATAAAAAGTGATTAATTCTGAATTATTTAGTCATGTTTACTTTTTTACGCCACTAAAAACCCGCAGTTGCGCATATCTTGACTTAGTTGGTAAATTTGGCTTTCGGGCATAAATCGGGCTTCAAAAAGAATTGTTAGGCTCGGGACGAATTTGGGCTCTAAAATGAGCTCTGGAAACATTTCTTGAGCATATATTTCCAAATATTTACAAAATATTAGACATAAGCACGCTGGTGGGTAAACAGAAGATTATCAGCTTGCATAAAAAGGAATTCAAATGGATTTCAAATTGAAACAACGAATTATTCAACTGTTAGCGGCAATTGAGAAGTATTTTTCTGTGAGCAATACGGTTATGGATTGTAACCAAGAACTCGCAATTGCAAAAATACCCAGAGTATTTTCTGCAAAGGCACCTTTTCGAATTTTTTCCGAATTTTACTGTGACAGAGGTGTTTTGTGCGACACGGTGCACGTCTGCATAAGGATCGTATAGGATTTTTTTCTAGAAAAAACGAACGCAACACATCTGAGCAATAACATCACAAATGCAATGCACGTTTCTCTGACAGGTGAAGACCTGGTTTCAAAACCGCCGAGCGAAGTGGAGACGCTTGAAGCAAGACAGCAACGACCCCGAGAAGACTGCGAACGGCGAATCGACCGACGGCAGCGAGAAAAAGGTGAAAACAGAAGCGACATCCGAAGACGACAACCTTTCGGCCGACGACGAGGACTCTGCTGCGGAAGATTCAGAGAGCAAGCAGAAAGAAAACAACTCTGAAAAGCAAACTCCCAAAGAGAACGGCTTTGAGCCTTACAGCTTGCGAAAACTGAGCCCGACAGCACCGAACGGTTTGTACAGCGGCAGTGACAGGAGCAGTGACAGTGTTTCAGCTTTCAGCAACGTTTCCTCCGCAGTTCCTTCTCCCAGCTTGCAGCCGAGCACTCAGTCTCTTGCAAGCGTCTCCCATCACGCGCCATACCAAAGGCTTCCGACGATTGGACCTCTGGCGCAACCCTACTACCAAGGGCCCATGGCCCACCA
>JGI24022J15233_10001813_pt1 | contig 18816 bp, 8 predicted proteins | sample Ectturendosymbi2_FD_15233 | JGI IMG/M metagenome (IMG submission 15233) | reverse complement strand
AATATGAAAAAATAAACCTGATTTTAGAATATCCTCTTTTCTTTCCCATTTTCGGATTCCTGTATGACGATCAGTGAATGCAGCAATAGTTGGTAGGCTGTTTGAGATCTTTTGCTCTTCTCCCAGTGTCGACGGTATTTATCAACTAATCCTACTCTGCAATGCGTTATAACTAACTACTTTTGTGTTTTAGTTTTATTCCATTGCCATTGTGATATGGAGTATGGATTGTTGCGATCGGAAATCCCGAGCGGCATGTGCGCAAAGCTTCGCACCGTGGCAGCAAGCAACAATAGAGATCACCCGACCACCGTTCGCAAGCACAATTGACTGTTCACCAGGTTCACAAGCATTGTTAGAGGTCACTCATCAAGATCACTCCATCGGGATCACTCTATTATTGCTTTTTCGCGCCACATATATGCATGGGGTTGTTCTTCACGCACATCCCGTTCGTGGTGAATCACACAATCAACGCAACACCACCGGAGAGAATGCAACAGGATCATCAGTCTGAATGAAAAATAAAATGGAGACGATTTAATGCTTTGCTCCTCCCGATGTTGGTCATGTGCAAACATCGTTTCTGCAATGTGCGCTGATGTATAGCTAACCACTTTTTGTGCTCTTGTGTCTGTGAATGGACCATGAGTCCGCAATAAAATATCATTATCATTAATGAGAAAAGGTGGTCATACAACTGCCACACTGCCCTTCAAAGATCGTATTTGGTTGATAAACATTTGCCGTAAACTCCGACGAGTGCCTACCGAGAGGAAATTTTTCACAGCTGTCTCAGACGCTAACGTGTTTACCCAGTAGGCTACATATTTTGTAGGCATCTTATAAAATTTTTGATGATTTCTATGCGCACTGCCGGGAATATGCTAATGTTGCCATAACAACACCATCAGGGTACTTCCCTGTTATGAATTGAGATGCACAAGCAACAGCATGTGCAGTACTGTACAGTGTAGTACACCCTCTTTGCACAGTACACCAGCTTACCATATTGTGGTAACTCGGGCCCAGTAGCGTAACCAAGAATGTTGTTCTGGAAGGGCCAGTCGATGACGTCGTCAGTCAATGACGTCATCTTGAGTCAGACTGATGTTTTCATATATTTTCTAAAAGTTGAAAATTGATATAAATAAAAGCACCAGTGAGTGTTAATCTTAGCAAGTCAAAGTTTGTTTCGAGGAGGGCCATGGCCTCTTAGGTCTCATTCTCGCTGTGCCGCAGCTTGGGCCTACTGAAAGTAAGAGTAGGTTTATGCAAGATGCTTTAATACAGGTGCTTGAATCACCTAAAGACAGACGATCCATTGTTTCACTAAATTTTAAGGCAGTGGCTACTGTATAGATACGCCTGTGGATCTTGAAATTTGAAAACTTAGTCATACGCCACCTGTGATGTAACAGTAACGCATGACGAGAGTGCAGAAGGCTTAGTTGGTAGAAACGAAGTAACTAAAAGATAAACCCTAAACTTAACCTTAACCCTAACTGTAGCCTTAACCCTAATCCTAACCTAACCTAAACCTGAGCTAAGGCTAACCCAAGCTATCTAACATACATGTAAGCCTGAAACAAATTAAAGAAAAAAAAGAAAACGAAAGTCGACAAGGTGAGAGTCGAACTGTAAACCATCGGCATAGCAGCAGTGATGCAAAACCAATAAACTATGAGACCAACACCGTTTGAGTGACAAAATGACCTTTTCATTTGAATTCCATCAGGCTTGGTGTATCCATAGTCACTTCCATTAAACACTTTCACTTTTGTTTTGTTTTCCTGAGTATTTAACCATATTTATTTTATGAAAGTTTGAAACAACGTAAAATTTGTCTACTGTAATTTGTGGAACAACCCTGGAAAGTATGCTGTGAATTCCGTCAAAAGTGCAGTTCTTGAATTTCATGAACATAATAAATGATTTATTTATGTTTTTTTTAGCAATATTAGTTGTGAAAATTGTTCGTTTGCATCAACCAAGTTGTAGTAGCCTATTTAGACAATAGCGTGTGTATCAGTCACTCATACTGTTAATACCTACAGTAATGCTTGTTGTCTCACTGACAGATTATAATGATATTTTAATAAAAGTGAAATTGAATTACAGAGCTTTGAAGCAAGCGTACTCTGAAACATTTCATTCAATATTGAAATGTAGTAAAAAATAATTTTTGCATGCCACTCAGTTTAATGTATAAATGGTAATTTTTTGCCCTTATTTTATTCTTTTATTTCATAAAAGCACCTCAGAATTTTTAGTTTAAGCTAAGTGAAATATATCACAACACTGTAGCTTTATCATAAGCTGTACAGTAGTCAAGATAGTTAATAGCTGAGTGAAATTACACTGCACAAGGAGACAACAAAATTACAGAAAACGTGAACGTTCAGAAAGCCATAGCAATGCATTGAAACAAAGGAAAATGGTGGGCTGTAGTACTGGTTAGTACATTGGGAATGACTAAAATCAGATCAAACTTGCACACAGACCAATATGCTGGCAGCATTACCTCTGACTACAGCTAGGGATAGGCATTGGTGGAACCACTGTCATTCCTTTGGATCACCAGACATATCAACAAGTGGAACAGATACACTTAGTCTGGTACTAAGCAACTGTTCATAGCCTGGTGCATAACCCCTGTTGTATTTTTAATAATTGGCATTAGGTTAAGTATTTCATTTTTAAAACATTTAATGCCTTGCTCAAAATTTGGATGCATTTTTTACCAGTGTGCATTTTCTTTTAATCTTTTCACTTAGTCACTTTTAAAAATCTGATGCTTTTTAGAAGTTGTCAATTTTTCTTACAATGTAACATTTTTATACGATGATAACAAATGCAGTAGTTGTTGATGTGTGGTTTCAATGTTTGTTTCCTTTTTTGCAAAACGTTTTTGCCTTGGCACCTTTGTCAATTATGATAATACTATGCCAAAGCATATCCAAACCAGTTTTGTAATGTAACCGTACTTGACAATAGGCAGTGTCTATTTTGTCGTCAGTAGAAAAAGCACTGCTGAAGCTATTTTGCCGTTATCCAAACCCTATTGGTTGAATTTGTCATGTGACAAGGACAATATGCTTGGATTAGCATATCATCCTTGTTATGTCACCTAAAACCCTAAACCTAGACCATACCCTAAGCCCTAATCCAAAACCTTAACTGAAAATGTAAACTCGTGTCTGGTTTTTAAAACTGTTGAAAAAGTTCATAAAAAGCACTCATGTCAAAAGTGTCATCTCTACTAGCAAAGCCAAGGCAACAATGAGAGCTGAACCAATGACCATGTGCACAGCAAGAATAGACACTTCCCACTTGAGCAGGTTAATCATACTGCTAGTATCATGAACTCAGGTATTATATGTGGACACAGCTGAATGAGTAGATACAGTTCGAATAGCAAAATAGCCTCAGCGGAGCTTTTGCCACTGGTGGTAAAATAGACACTACCTTGAAAATAATAGCTGACTTTGTTTTTGGTTAGCTGTTTTCTAAACATTTATCATTTAGTTCACATCGATTAGCATCGATATGTTCTGATTATTGTGGGTAATAATGTTAAGTTGTACTTCATCTCATGGCATGGTTGAAAATAAGTGCTTTGCAATATTTTAGAGTTCTGAAGTTGTCAAGATTGTCTATCGAAACTTGTGTATTTCTTGGTATCCAAAGGTCTTTCAAGTATATTTTTGTTTTTATTTTATTTTGGTGACGACAATTGGCGGCAGGCCGAAGCCTGAATTGTGCTTCTTGCCAGGGCGATTGAGGTAAACGCTCTTGCCCAAGGAGCACTGTGGCAATTCACTCAGTGGCTGTGGATCAAACACCCAACCTTCCAACTAGGAGGGGCACTTTACCACTAAGCTATTGCCGCACCATCTTTCAAGTTCTTTCCATTACATGTCAAAAGTGTACAAATATTGGCAACATGTATAATTTATTTTATTTACGTATTTTCCTCCAATTCATGGTCCATATCACAAGAGTAATCAAATAACTCTTTATAATAAGACAGAAGTATTTAGTCATAGCACGTTACAGAGTAGGTGTTAGTTGATATACACAGTCAACATAGAGAGGAACAAAACACTGAAATAGCACCTCATCCATAACCGCATTCACTCACCATCATGCAGGAATGCAACAGTGGAAAAGAAATGAAAACATTCTAACATCAGGTTTTGAAGTAAACAGCTAGCAAAAAATCGGGTGGGGGTGCTCAGCAGTGTACAAAAGCATGTGAATTGTTTTGATCAAAGTTTGTTTTTATGAGACATTTAGCTTTTGCTTTCATTAAAGATTTGGCAGTTGGTGTTTTACTAGTTGTATATATTCACCTTTTACATGTTTGACTTGCACACATGATCAATATGTTGGGGGAAATGAAGGAATCACACGAAAATGCAGAATCATGAGGTGCTGCAAAGTACACGAAAGGGTTTGGTTGCTACACACAGGGAATACATATAAAACACAAACACTGTAACAATGCACCAACAAATACTACAGTTGGTTACCATCATACGGGAGCATTAAATAGTGGAGGAAAAGTGAAGATTTGTAAAATCTATGATGTGCATGTAAAATGTACAATATATATATATAAGGATCAGTGCTATTTATTCCGTTTTTAATACTTAGAGGGCACATGGATGGAAAATTCAGTGTTATGGTCAGCAAGAAGATTGGGAATTGCTACTTTTTGTGTCACCGTGAAAATAGATTGCTGTGTTGTCATCCCTGTTATTTTTTGTTGTTGTGTTAGAAAATCAAATGTTGAATCAAGAGCTTCAATTTTTTGTGAAAGACCAGAAATGCACTCTAGAATGTTGAACAATCAAATGGGATGACTTTTATCAAATGCAATAATTTTTCAAAAACTAAAAAACCTACTGTACTTCTAAATCTAAAAGAATTTTTCAGAATTCCAGTAAATTTGCGTTTCTTACAATGATTATGTTGGCAAGACACTATTCCGAAAGAGACTGTGAAANGATTAATAAGCTTGCTTACTGATTGTTACTGACAATTGAAACTTGAGTGAGTAGTAAATACATTTGAAAAAACTTTGTTTGCTCTTAAGCTTATTATAAAATGTGATAAGTACGATCTACATCTTGATTAGAGAGCTTGTTTCTCAGGAAGCATATTAAGCACCACAACACATTCGAAGGGATTGCTTTTACACCTTTTTAACATCATGGTGCGAGTAGCATTGACAGAGGCTGAACATATGAAAAAGTTTAAGAGCAGCTCTCAGGGCATTAATAATTGCCTAAAATCTTATTCCATGAAACTTTCATGAATTTGAGTGTTTTAGCTATGTTGTTTGTAACTATGGAATAAGGGCTGATTAACACTGAGCAGTAGCAAGACGCGGCTGAAATTGACTCTTTGTTTATTTATGGAATTTTTCCCGTGTCACTGTGCGTTTGCCCATTCCTGCCATGTGCCTGTGATGGAAACGCTCAGTAGTGTTTTGCCACTTCTGTGATTCTGGTGACTATGGTCTGCAAAGGTTCACGTCTAGGATGTATCAGTCAAAGAATGATGGAGGAAATTGTTGTCAAATTCGCTGAGTAGATTTTCAGCAAGATATGCAAACTTAAGCACACTTTTTCAGTATTTTTGTCCGTTCTCTGGTGAATATCACATACTATCAGCTCTCTACCCTAATAGCCTAGTGTAGGCCACAAAACTGTGCCATATTGTGCCACAAAAGCAATGCAGTGTTGTAGGCATAATATGTTTGAATACAGCAGCATGTTTAAATGGTTTCTTTTTAAGTTTACTACTTAAAGAAGGTTTTGGGATCTGTATTACTGTTATAATTTTCATCAGTTTATTTCTTTGTTAGCCTATCTGTGATATGTAGGCTGGTATGAAAGAGCCTGTCAGATTATGTGTAAACTGTGAGGTAACTTTTATTTACATGTCTCTGTAGTGGAAGAGATAGTGTATCATGTTATAGAAAAAGCTATTTCATGAAGCATAAATGATTCCACATGAAATAATTCCCAAGTTTGGTTTCATATATTACAGAATACATTGCTTTCTTGCTAGTATTGTGAACACATATCTAGAAAAATTGTAGTTATATCAATGGAAGTACAGACATTTTTAAAAGTAACATCACTAAAATCCTTTCAAAAGTTATTTCCAACAGGTGCAAATAATTTAATTAATTAATCATCGAGCTTAATTCAGTAAGTGATGAAAATAAAAAAAGGTTAATTTTGTAAGTGCAGAAATACCATGCTTCGTGCTTGTACGACCCATGAACTGGTGGATACCATGACAAAATAGCAAGGGGCAATGCTTGGGAAGTAATGCCATCAAACAATTATCGTTTCAAGAGAATCCTGATCTACCTCCATCTTTGAAGATCGGTTGCATCATCTGGCGCTAAAGTAGTTGTTATGTCACTCATGCATGCAAACGTCACTTCCTAGTGTAGACTGAAAAAAACAACCGCACCTTGTCCCTTATGCTCACATCTGGCCACTTGCCATCACTTCCTAGTGTAAATCAGGCTAAAAACTCAACTTTCAAATTTTTCTGTTGTAATATCTGCCAACTTTCTTTGGTCATGTTGGTAATCATGCTAGCATTGGTGTTCAGTGGACCAGTTTACAACAAATCATTTGTAGCAAACCACACACAAAACGTAGTAATTTAGACCACATGTAGAAGAGGACAACAAAGCAAAAAGATCTATCATTTGTAGCAGATCACGTATATGCAAAACAGAGCAATTTCACATCAGATCATTTGTAGTAGGCCACATGCAAAACAGAAATTCAGAACATGTTTGTGGCAGACTACATATGTAGAATATATGCGTTCCTAAGCCCATGCTTGTGAGATAGTCTTGTAAACATAATTTGTTGTTTGCTTGAATACTAAACTTTACAATAAACTTGCACCAAAAGTATTTCATCGACTATGAGGCAGCTTGTTTAAAACTCATATACAAGATGATTAGATTCTTTTAAATTTTGATCCATTTTGAATTTGCTTTTCATGAAAATGATCTATTTTGATCTGTTCTTTCATTATTTGGCCTTGAACAACCCGTTTTGAACGAACAAAATTGTTAGTCACATGAATCAGAGGGTGAATAGTAGTTGGTGCATGCAGTCAATACTTAAAATGCGCAAACACTGAAACAAAACACCAGCAACATTTGAGCATCATCCTACAGAAGCATTGCCTAGTGAGAGAAAAATAGAGATTTGCAAACGCACTGGACCATTGGAATGCGTAGATAAAAAGGCTGGTTGAAAATGTGCACCACTGAATAAAAGCATATAATCAAGGCATCAAATGTTCGGATGAAATAGGCAACTTGATGTGAGTGGACATTTATAATCATAGGGTTATAGTGCAAAATTTGATAGGCACTGTTCTTGGCAAAACAGACACTTAATACTAGGCTATGTGCACTTGCACAACGATTGGCAGACATACCTCAGCACACAATAGGTACAAATCAGAATGTTTTTATCACTTAGCCAAGGTGCCTCTGAGCTTGTTAATTGCACAACAGAGTGATTTATCTTTATCTAAGTGTCAGTGATTGTAATTCTGCACTGAGGCATGAAGTAACATACCAAGATATTTTGCATGGTCACTGGTCAGCAAACTTCACACTTATGCCATTCAGGGGAACAAGTGGCATTGTGGGCTTTTTATACTTCTGGAGAAAGACTACTCTATCTTGCTAAAATCAATTCCAACCACCTTACTACAGCTAAAAACAATTGCGCATTCAGCAGCCTACTGAATGCAATATGGTCTTCATTTTCTAATTTGTGCACAGGGACTAGAAAAATAAATAGTTTTTAAGATTTTTTTCATGAGGAAAACTCAGATTTACAAATGCCACAAACAATTAATAATTAGTTTTATCTGCATTTCCCCATTAAAATGCATTGTTATGAAATTTTTTTGTAAAAAATCTTTTATAGTGATTGCAGAGGTGCCTTTGATAAATTAGAAACATTCTGAAATTTGTGCATTGCATTTTACTCTTGAGAAATGGAAGAAGAGGGAAGTGCTGGGGCTGATAATATTGTCACTGAATTTGCTACTTACGAAGATTTTTTGGATTCACAAATTACATCACTAGATTTGTATTATTTGGAGGTACGTTCATAATTATTAAGTTATACACAGCATATTTTACTGGTTTGTTACTGCTTATGAGCTTATTTTCTCATTCGTGTATTTAATTCTAAATACTGTTTCTCAAAAAAACTTTTCACAGCCAAGAATCACACACTATAATCTTATCAGAATATATATTTTGCCTACTAGATAGGCATCATCAGCTCTGCGAAGTGCATGAAGTAAAATGGGATTTAAAACTAACAACTAAGAAAATCTAACTTATTAGTCCTGTAGTACCAGCTACCCGCTTTACAAAGGAAAGGGCCCCATAGGAACAATTATGCAAAACAAACTATGAAGTGCACATACAGTAATGTAACAAACAAAAATATCAGTTCAAACTTTTGGTTTTGCTTTTAATACATGTGTTTCTGCAAGTGATCTTGGCTAAGTTTCTCATAAAGTCTGTGATTGTGAGCAGTAATCTAATTTTCATTTGGCAGGTGCAAATTTCAGCATTTGGAAGATGACAGTCATGAAAATAGCACTAAAAGAAACATCCAATAACAGGTTTTATAATGGTCAAAATCCTTGTAAACATATTGTGCAAATTTGTTTCCTAAAGAAAGCTCAGTGTGCATCCACTTAACAACCAGATTTTCTATTTATGGAATGCTGTTGATTCCTTCTGACTGTATACCATTTTTTTCTTCAAAATTCATTTAATTTTTAAAGTTTCATGAGATAAAACTCAGAAAATACTTATAACCAAGCTTGCTACTTAATTTTGACTAGGATGGGACTTGGACTTGTGTTAAAAATGCTCTGTAAAATTTCTGATGAATTTGTTTACGTATTTACCATGACCAATACCAATATTTCCCACAAATCAAATGCCCAAGTAACACCCACATCACATTTGCCTGTGGATGCTGGTTTTCCATTCTCAAGTGCCAACATATGTATCACCTTTTGCAAGACTTCTCTTGCATATCATCTGGTTTGGGCATTTGCAGTGTCAGACTTTGGTCACTGGCAGTCCAGCTGGTTCCCTCTGAAAGGCAATTGTCTCCCAAAAAATTATCATGCTACTGACACTGACATGCCTTTTAAGTAAAATTGTCTTTTTCTGTTTTCATATCCTTTGTCACCCAACATACCATGACAGTATAAATTATCTTAAAAAGTGAACATCTTAATGGCACACTATGACTAACTGTAAATGTTGTTTCTTGACAAGCTACTGAGTTGGATGAACCTACTGCACCATTGGTTGCCACAATTAAAATAGTTGAACTATTCCAATAGTTTTTTCCTTTTTGCATGACATTTTCTTGTTTTTTAAACATTTTCTACCTTTTTTTGTTGATTTTACTGAAGAAAATGTGAGATCAATAATTTTGCTTTAAAACTGGAAATCAACTACTTATTGATTTTCTCTATTTTTGACTGCTATTCAATTAATATGCACAAAGTGCCCTTTACCTCCCAATATACAGGCTAATGTGATATTGGAATTTTGAAGACTTATTCGAAATGAATATTGTTTTACCGTAATAAACAAAGAAAATTGCTCATTACATGTAACTGCTGTACACCGTATTGACAGATTTAGCAACTTTTAGCGATAATACTGTTGGCTGTACTCATTTATGTGCATGAGAATGGCAAAAATTAGTCCCCCGGTTAATAAGCCTACCTGCTTAATAAGCCCAAAATTGTCCAGTCTCGAGGTGGGTTTAGTAAGCAGGGACTACTGTATTTATATTTTTTTTATATTTGATTTTGAGTGATGGCACTTGGTGGCAGGCTGAAGCTTGAATTTTACTTCTTGTCAGGGCAATTGAGGTGAACACTCTTGCCTGAGGAGCACTACGGTGATTCACTCAGTGGCTGTGGGTTGAACACCCAACCTTTCAGTTAAGAGGATGACATTCTGTCACTAAGCTATCACTGCCGAAATTTTTATTTAAATATTGTTACAGTTTTGTGTTTACACTTCCCTCAGTAATTATTGTAAGGTAGCTTTGTCAAGCAGTGAGCACCTTTTTGAAAGTATTTTTTTACATCTCGTGATAGGAATTTGAGCTGTCTATAGATGTTGAAATTTAACATGTCCTGTTTCGTTTATGGATTCTGTGTGCACAGTGAAACGGGTCACTTACAGCACCTCAATCACCATGTTATATTTTTTGCTTGTATGTGGGCTCCACAGACCTGCTGCTGTAAACTTTTTTCATTTTATGCAAAATTTTCAACTGTCCACATAAGCTTTTCCAGCAAAATTGTCAAAGTTCAATTAGTTGGAAATTTGTGGGCAGATTTACCTCATATGAACCCTTAGAAGTTCATCTATATTTTGTAATGATAATGGTGACCTCTTGTACAGATGGGGTAGAATACCCATGTATTTCAAAGCTTGTGTAAACGACAAGACATTGCGGTAAAATAATGATTATACATTGTGATACAGGATGAGGAACTAGCTCGACAACTGGTTGAGCTAGGCTATAGAGGAAGTGGAGAGGTTTTAAAACGTGAAGAATTTGAAGCTCGCAAACAAGCTGCAGAAGCCTCACGGCTTTCTAAAAGAAGTCAGCAAAAGTATGTTTTGCATTACCATAAAATTCTTGCATAATACTGGTTGCACTTGCAATTAACAGAAGCACTGCAGTTGAGCATATGCCTTCACCAAACAGTGCAAGTACCATTGCAACTGTCACTCATTTCCTTACTGATGCCATATTACACAATTTTTTTTCACAAAATATCTTTCTTGCATTGTCAAAGCAAAATGTTAGTTTGCAATCTTAATTTTTGCCTGAGATGCTTTATTGATCATGAGATTGGAGACAGTCGATTTGCTTTTCAAGGAACCTAAATTTTGGCGGACACTTGGTGTGGCCCTTAGAACACAGAAAAATTCTGCTCAATGTCCAGTGCATTTTTTAAATTTTACAGAAACACGCATTTGATTGTGTGCTTAGATGGCCCTAGAAAGAATTCAAAGTTGCAGTGGTTTGACAGACAGACATCTAGGCATGACAGACAAACAAAGAATGAATGGTTGGTGTAACAGGTTGACTTATTTCAATTTCTTGTTCTTGTACTCAAACTCAGCGCTAGTGCAAATTTTAGAACAATAGATTTGAACTTAGGCCCAGGTTGCCAGAAGAATATTTCAATAAAAAGCCAAACAGTGTCAGAAAAAGGCCAACCTGATTATTTAAAGGCCATAAAAAAGCCTAATTTGTTTTTGGTATTGCTATTCCTTCGTCACAAACAAACACCTACGTCCTACATCACAAGAATATCACTAGAAATTTTTTTCGAAATTGAGATTAAGTCTTGATTGGCCTTGTACCGGAGGTCATTTCTGATGTTGCTCTGACTTTTCATGATTTGTGAGATTGCACACTTGAGGTACAATGATGCCACAGTTTTTATTGTATACTGATTCATTGACAGCTTTCTGCATCCATGCGAAACTCGTCTCCCATTCACTCCTGGACTGACGACTCTGTAAGCGTTGAGCCTACATAGTGCTTACAACACACTACACCAGGGTTGCCAGATACTTGACAAAGAATTTTGCAAGTGTTTGTCCAGTTTATGGCAAATTTTTGGTAAAAATATTTTGACAATTGCAATGTTATTGGCAATATTGAATTTTCAATACCTAAAGTTTTTTGCAATTCATATTTTGTTCAATTCGTAAATTTTGACAATTGAACTGAAGTTCCACTGTAAAGCACAGTACCAGCAAATATACTTCGTGGGAATTTGAGTGTGATAAAAACGGTAATTCACAAAGATTAATGTTGAACTGTATTTTCTCTCTTAAGGTTGTGTATTTTCTCTCTTAAGGTTGTGTTTCGTCAATACCGACAATTAGTATATATTTTGAAAAGTGGCAAAATTTTGGCATTAAAAAAATATTGCCAAGAAAAGTTGGCAAATCTTTTGAAAAACAGTGTTTTTTGACAATATTTGCTAAATTTGACACCATATTGCAGCCATGCACTACACAGTGCATGCATTCCCAGTTATTACGCAAAAATTTTTTCGAATTTTGCATCCCTCAAATGTTATCAACATCAGAACGTGGATGTCGGTCTAATTTCGCATTTATCACAAACATTTTGCAGAGGTGTTGCCAACAACAATAGAATAGTAAAATTTTTCATCAGAGGAAACTTTTTCAGCGTAAAAAAGCCGAAAGGTCAAACGAATTTTTAAGGCCAACCAACTTCAGACAACGCCAAGAAAGGCCAAATTAAATTTTTTAGGCCAACCAACTTGAAACAAGGCCAGATTTACAAAATTTGTCTTGAAAAAGGCCAACTTGCCAACCCTGCTTCAGCCTGATGTTGTCAGATTTTGCTTAAATTGTTTGGTTGCATCGCAAATATCTTATCGCTGAACTGTGACTTATTTTCATAGTTGTGTGTTTTACGAACCTATATGATTGCATAACCGTAAATTCTTTACTTCTTTACTTGCTCATGGGCCTTGAGGGAAATTCTGTGCCCGAGGACACACTGCATTCTCAGGTCCCCTGCTAATTTCGCCTAGTCTGGTTCTTCTTTATCGTTTGAGCCAGTTCTTATCCACTGCTAGGCCACACTAGATCTCGGGGCAGGTGTTGAGCAGCCATTCGATTGTCTCGTCATACAGAATAGTCAGAACATGCACTCCATAGGGAGGTTAATGGATTAGACAGTGAAGGACGACATGCAAAAATATTGCAAAACACACTTTTGCTAACATACATACGTTTGCAACGGCCTGTTCCGCCCGCGTCACACTCACAAGCGTAGAAGGGACCATGCCCCATTTGTGTAAGCAGGAGCGGAAACGTCCGACACCGATGCGGAGGCGCTTAAGCCGGACCAGCGCTGTTCTCGGCAGGGCCATTCCAGGAGGGTGGGCGTCGACCTCGGAATCAAAATTCGGAGTCTCGTAGTGTTCTCCAACCAGTCCGCATTCCATCGGTAATCCGCCCAGAGCGCCGCACGTATGTTGTTGTCATCAGATGAACTGGTGAGTTGTTGTGCGGCGGGCACAAATGGGTATCTCGATTTGAGATATAGATGCCGTGCGTTCCCACCTGGTGAACGGGTAAGAGCTGAGTGGAGCAGATGTCCAGGCTCCGTGGCACGGTGTGCTAGAGACAGTGTGGCACCCTTGGACGAAGCTCAGTAGGTTGGATGCCCGCGAGTACAGGAAGATTGTTGAACGCAACAGGAAGATTGTTGAGCTATCCAGTCACAGTTCGCAAGGCGTCGTCGATGACAGGATCAATGAGGTGGGCGTGAGCACTGCAGCACCAGGCAGGAGCGCAGTACCCTGCTGTTGAAATTCGGGCAAAATATACTTTACACCCCCCGAAAATTGCCTCCTCTCTTGCACCTATGCGTCTACAAAATGAAAATGTTTTAATCAACATAAATTGCCTGACACCGCTTGACTTGGGGTTGTTTGTCACCCACAGTTCAACGTTTGGGCTCTTGTTCGGCTTCTTGCTAGAGAGAAAGAAGAAAATTTTAATTGATCAGATGTAAGTATGGAGTACTTTCTGCAGAAAGATCGCATATTTTTATACAACCGTCTCAGTGGTATAGTCGGTTGAGCACGTGCTCAACGCGTGCGCGTCACCAAAGCTGGTAGGCCAAGTTCGATTCCCGGCCGGCTCATACCAAAGACTTGAAAAACGGTACTTGCAGTTAGTCCAGCCTCGTGCTCAGCGTAAATGGTTGGGTGCGATGAAATGGTTCGCACACGGTGTTGCCATTGACTCGCTACCAGTGCAGCATTTACTGCGAAAGCAGCCATGAGCCGCACGGCGCAAGCAAGCGGTGGTGGGCGCCCGCAGACGAAAGGAGAACAAAAACCGAGAATGAACGAACTGAAGAGTTTTTTATTTTGACTAGTCACAGGTTTACAGTGATTCCGACTCTAGAAAAGTTATAGGGTAACCTAGGCAGTACAACTGCACTACTAAACCATCAAGATGATAGACCGTTTCTGCCTTTCTTTATGTGTTAGCGTTTATTGTTTAATCCTCCGTGTAAGATTATCATGTCACTGTTATTTGGTTACTTTTTGCCACAGGCTGCTTCAGTTATATGACTTTATTATTTTATTGAAAATTATAAAATATCTTGAGGTGAAAGGGAGAATTATAAAATGCCTTGAAGTAAATCAGAGACATGAGAGAGACCGTAACTATTTGTCGAGGAATCTGTTTTAAACACATTTCAGAGCAAGCAGAACGAAATCCAACTAAAGGAACTTTTGAGGCTTCGTATTTCTTAATTACGTGGTTTCTAGCACTTTGTACCTCTGCTGCTCTGTTGCATGCTTATCGTAACAGTAAGACTGACATCTTGGCACTGACATGCAAAGGTTAGAGTGGGGCCAAAACGCGAGCTTTAGAAGTGGTTTTTGGTCTTCCTCTACTGTGATTTAGACGAGAAACTTGATGTTTGACACTATCGTGCCGTGTGAAGTAATCTGCGGTGCAGCTGGACCGTTCGTCTCCACTTTGCGTTACTTTCTCGTCGCATTCAGGTTTCCGTTCATTCTACGTTTCATCCACGGTTGGATTGTAGCATTGGTGCTCTTTTGCTTCTCAGATTTCTGGCCTGTTTGGCGAAAATAATTTGAGCGAAACATCGAGGTGCTACGCGGGTGACTTACAGAACTCTCAACTTGTTTTGAAATTTCATCTGTCTGCATTTTTCTACTTATCCGCTGGATGGACTTAGAGAGTCGGAACGAAGAATGTTACAGCTTTACTATTTGCAACAGAGCTACTGTTGTTACCATTCTTCAGGCACAAAATTAGTTGCGTGTAACACGTCAGCGACAGCACTTTTACTTTGGTGGAGTTATGGGTATGGAGAATAAACGTCAAGTTGTTGCAAACACCCATTAAAGATGTTACAATGCTTCATCAAAAACTTTGACAGTAACTGAACTTTCGCAAAGCTGACTCTGTCATGTTGAACTAAATGAATGTAGTATTTTCATGGCAAAAAAACAGAAAATATTAACACTCCCGCTGATCATGTTTGATGTCATGAAAACAAGGGTACCTAATTTTTTGTTACCATACTCCAAGTTTTTATAGATTGAGTACTCCGTGTTCTGAGATATATGGACTGAAAACTAGGCTATTTCTTGCAGAACTGGTTACACTCTAAATTGCGAAGGCTTGAAGTACTCTGTTCTGCTTGAAAAAGCGCTCCACACTTTAATTGATTTCAGTATATTGCCTTGAACAGATTTATGTTTCACAAAATTAATACCTTCTCGACTTCCATTTTGGTGTGACCGTCGCATTGATTTGAATCACGATGGCTTACGCATTTTATTACGTTTTAAAATTCTTGATATTTCGTCTTGCACCAGCTACCGCGGTGGAAATCTAGCGTCGATATGCAGGTGATTTCGAATGGATGCTGGAAATTAAATTTAAAACTTTATAGAAACGCTGTAAAGAAGAAGGAACCTTTGATATTTTCCAGACGCACCTCGCGTACGTTTAACTTACACCCCCAGGGGATACGGTTATCCATGATTTAGAACCACAATTGTATTCTATATGTCGATTACATGATGCACATGTTGCAGTGCGGTGGAGCGAGTTCATGTCACGTTGTTTTGTGGTTATATTAATCCAGGGGAACCAATTCAAGATGACGGCCCACATCAATTGTAGAATATCATGGATGGGGCGCGAAAACGTCATAATTTGATCTCATGATTAAAATTTTAACAAACTACTCATAGTGTTTTTCTTTACCTTAAGGAGAATAAGGAGTTAAAATTAAGAGGTTTGGGAGTGACTTTTGTTGACTTATTTTCTATCTGCTTATCTTGAAACTTGGTTTCGACGCGATGTTGTGTTCTAATTTGGGTAATGAAAATTCTGACACGGTCCACATTAAATGGTCATGTGGGCCACGTGCTCCCCACCCCTGTTTCAATCAAATTGCATTCGTTGCTGCACGTATAGCACAATAAAGGAACAGAAAGACAAAGGAAGACCAGCGGCCTTTTTTGTCTGGGGTTCTCTCGTCTTAAAGTTAAGTGGACTTGAACGGTTCGATCGAACCAAACAATGACTAAACTTTCGTTCAAAATGTCTGTTCAGCTTCAGTCGAACTATTTATGCAACACCGCCTTCCAATGATGTTTGGGTCAGTTTTTCCTGCCCCGAAATCTCACTTATTTTGCATACAAGAACGTAGCAAGAGACACTTTGAAAGCGGTTGCACGTAAACACAAGTTTGTTTCACTTACCCATGACTTCAGCTAATACTTGGTTCTGTTCCAAGATAGTCAGACACTTTGGTAAGTGAAACAAACAATCTTCTGGTCAATGTCATACTGTGTTCTCCTGAAAAAATGTTTTTCATAGTTTTTCTTGATGGCTTAGTACGGTGTCGATATGGTTCCATAAAGGTGCAAATTTTAAGTGAAAAAAGAGAAAACAATTGTGAAACCGAGAAGATAATTGTTAGAAATAGGAAAAAAACAACCTAGATTAAGACGACCAATTATAACTGATAAACGTGTTTTGTAATGAGAACAACGCTGTTTTCATCTCGTGCGTTACTGAAATAGTCCTTTGGTCGGTGATGTAACTTAGCATTTGTAACAAAAACATTTTAATTTTCGTGGATGTCGAGGTTTTACGAACATGCTTCGCGACCATTTTCTCCTTAATGCTGGTTCCACAACTTTCAAAAGTGCTTTTAAAATCAGCCTTGGAAACACTCTCAGCCACCGTTTCGACATGAAATTTAATGTTTTATTTCACCACTTGACTTCTGTAGCATCTTTCATTTTCTTTTTTCAGTGATGCTTCTTTGAATTGGATGTCATTGTGCAATGTGCACCCTTTTAAAAGCTATTGGATAATTTTTGTTGTATTTTGTGTCGTATTACAGGCTCAGACTGATGATTCCAGGTGCGTGGCGTCCCTCCAAGTGCTAAGTGTAGTTCTTCTACTTCAACGTTCATCGGGCTTCCTAAACCGTTTCTTTTGTAAAAAATGGTGTAACTTTAACTTTCGTCGTAATCTCTTGAGAGTCAATCGTTGAAACTGCAGTGACAGTTTGTTATCGTTGATTAAAACTGAGTAATGATGGCCTGCGTTGCGCGAAGAATTGCAGTTTCGCCCACCACAGAAGTCGCTACAGAGCGAAACGAGCGGAATACGTTGGTGTTGCTCCACAAGCGCAAGTTCGTACCTTGTCACAGATCAGAGCTCCTCATCACCATTGTTTTGTCCAAGACGTAGTCGTTCATCAGCGCTGATTGGGTGATCTTTGCTGTACACTGTGACTGCCTGTTGCCGTTTGCGTAGTGGTCCATCTTGAGTGGAATTTCGTCCGCGCATCAATCCCTTCCGCTTTTTGACGTGCAGGTGCGTTCGTAATCCCTTGACCAGGGTCGAGGAAACCGTTCTCGTTTTTCTGGTGCGCGAGATCGGCAAGAGCAGTGCAGGAGATCGGAGCGAGCATTTCACTTTTCTGAACTCGCCAAACTATTCACTGTTGGGACTGGCTGCTTCCGTCCAAACTTGTGTTTACGTGCAGATAGGAAAGTGGCTAAGTTATGGCTTACGCCAAATCTCCTGGCAACACTTCAAAGTTTTCAAGGCATTCTGGTTCGATTTACCCGTATGTCCTTTCAAAGGTTTATGCCCAATTTTCTGGCAAAATCCAGTTTGACCATGAATCTCGCTTCACATCGAAAGGCATATAACCCAACAATTTTGTTATACGCACCACACCGCGCGCCAGCCAAGAGAAAGCTTGCAGATATTAAAACCTGCAGATATTTTCGAACTTGAAGCTTGTTGTACTTAAGTGGTGCTTTTTTTGCCAATTTTTTCAACGTTGACTTTCTTGCGCAGAAAGTCTAGCATGTTTGTGATTTTGTCTTGTTTTAGGTAATCTAAGTTTGTTAAAGCTGATTAACCTTCAGCTACAAACCCTTCATCTTGAACTTTTGATCATGACCTGCATTATTGAGTGTTTCTAGTGTTGCCTATTACGATCTACTAGCGATTAAAATACGGCATCGTATATCGTATTAGCGATTAAAATACGATGCCGTATTTTTTAATCGCCGTTTCAATTGTATTATGACCCCGGAAGAATTCAGCTCAATTTCGATTACGTCATTCTCAACACCGCCCTTTGCTTCAAATCACGTGGTTGGAACCGCGGTATGTAATTTGCTCCAATGAGTCATATTTCTGATGTTCGAAATTATTGTGCTTCTGACCGGTGCCTGATGCTGCAAGAATGTCGTATGCTGAAATCTTTTGATTGGCGATAACAACATGACACATGCTGTTCCAGTTTTTGTAATTTTCCACCAGTTGCTCGTTAAAGCGGTGACAATGTCGGAATTTTATCTTATGACCCAGGCTCGCGTTGTTAGTTTTGTCGAGTTGGTCTTCAACAAGAGAAAAGCTGCTGTTTCACCTGGTTTGAGTGATGTTGTTATTTCCGCAACGCATAGTCAACTGGCCAGTGAAAGCACTGGTGGTGAACAAGTCGTGTCGGAGGATTGCTCTGTGTATAACACAGTGTTCTGTGTTGGGCAAACTGCGATTACACTGAGACCTGCATTGAGTATACCGTTTAGCACCTAAGCCGTTGG
>JGI24022J15233_10001806_pt1 | contig 18829 bp, 10 predicted proteins | sample Ectturendosymbi2_FD_15233 | JGI IMG/M metagenome (IMG submission 15233) | reverse complement strand
TTCTTGCCCTGGACGCCATCTAAACTCGTTACGCCCCTGCGCTCCATCAAAGCTGGTTGGTGGGATTCGATTCCCGCAAGGGTCATGCCGAAGACTTGAAAGACGGTGCTTGCTGTCTGTCCAAGCCTCGTGCTCAGCGTTGGTGGGTGGGTGCAAGGGAATGGTTCACGCGCGGTGCTGCCACTGGCTCACCACCAGTGCAGCAGAGATGAGCAATGGGCTGGATTTGTGTTGGACTGGATCCGGACTACAGCGAATTTTGTAGGATTTTGATAGCATCTGGAATGTAATTCAAAACTTTAGGATCAAGACCGGAAAGACAGGTTTGGATTGAGTTAATGGAAAAGAATTGTGGCCTATTTGTTTTTGAAAAGCTGTATTTTGTTAATTTTCTAGACTTTATTTGGACTTGGAGTTTACATTTTTTAAATGTTTTGGATAATGGTTGGGCTTGGACTGAATTTTAAAAATTCAGGTCTGGATCTGGGTCATAAAATATGACAGTCCGCTCATCTCTGCTGTGCAGCATTCACTGTGCGAAGCAGCAGCGTGGTCCACGGCGCAAGCAAGCGGAGATAGGCGTCTGAAGAGCGCTCGTGACACTGCGAAAAAGTAAGAAAGCGAGTATGACAAAACTGAACTGATATTAATTTGTTGTAAGAACGAAATAATCGTCAGCCAAAGGATTGCACGCCCTTTTAAATAAGTCCTCGCCTTGGCAATTCGTGTGAGAATAAAATAATCTAGCGAACGGAAACGGCGTAGCGGTCACGCCATATTTGCTCGAAACCTTCTTGGTCACAAAAACATTGAGAAACATTGTTATAAGCGAATTAATACAGCTGTTAAAAAAAGTTGCAGGTTGCTTCTCTTCCGTCACTTTGCGGGTATGTTCTGCAAAAATATCGTTGAAGTTAAATCTCTCAGCTTTTGACACATGACTTACAAAGCTGTAAGAATAAAGCAGTTAAGAAATTAGCTAGTCTCAGAAATACAGCAACAAAATTAGCTCTAATTCTCTAAGTAGCTCTAATTGCTCTAATCCAAAAATCTAATTTCTAAAGATTCAGTAATATGCACCTGGATCCTTATATCCATTGTTAAGGAAAGGGAAGGAGTGTGAACAACGTAAATCTGTCTGGTAAGACAGTAGCGGATCCAGGAGAGGTACTTCCCCCCAATCGACTATCGCGCCCTTTGTGCATTTACAACATATCGCACCAGGGGGCATATCTAGGAAGGTGGTAATTCCGGCCTCTTAATAGAAATCAGTGCCCCATACTTGAATTTGGCATGGTAATGTAAAAGTCCCAGGTTTGACGTGATTTGGGAATATGTTGTTGAATTTTGATACATTGATTGTTTGAAGTTGGGTATAATTTTGTAATAGGAGTTGCTTTCACGTCCTTTTTTCTCATAAGACAAGTTTTATTTCAAGGGATTGCACATATCAAGAAAGGCCCTTTGAAACCGAAGCTTGGTGACTCACCTGTAGCTCACTACGTAGTGCTTATGTTAAAAAGCAGTTGCCTAAAAGCGCTTTTCTGAGAAGTCAAGCGGCAGTTCCTGCAAAGTGAATTTTGCCATGGCGATTGGCAAAAAATGAGAAGTCAAGCGGCGAATTTTTGCCATGGTTACTTGACTTTTAAACGTGATTAAAGACACATTTCCTTTAGTGTTAAACATTGCCTATCGAAAGAAATCCTTTCCCAGCAAAGAATCAGACATTAAGATCTTACAGAGTATATTTTTCGCCTACGAAGTAGGCATCATCAACTCTTATTAAAATAGAGTGTGAAACATTGTTGACATGGAGCATACAAACGTGATGATATGTCACTCTTTTTACTCCGCTTGCCCGTCTCAGCTTACAGTAGGTAAAAAAAAAACTTTTGTGAGTAATGAAGCAATATCTCATCTGGATCAAGATCTACAAAGTTAGCTGCTGCTTTTATCTGCATTATTTTATTGTGTGGCGATGAAGAGCAATGCGTTAGTAATATAAGAAAGCAGGTACGATATTTAAAAGATTTACTTTTTGTTCAAAGCAAGTTTGAAAGTTTTCCAAGCAAAAACTAATCAAAGTCCATAATTTTGATAGATAATAATGATAAGCTACTCCGTGCTTTCAACGCAGCGTTGTCAGTGTCGTCCTTAAACAGAAAGATAGACCGGCTGGCAGGCAACTATCTACGAGTAGATGTACGCACGAAGCACAATTTCTTAACTGAAATGAAAATTATAAACTTCAGTTGATTTTTTAATTTTTGTTTGGCAAAACTGCAATTGATTTTTGTTTGAAAAACTTTTAAGTTTGTTTCTAACAAAAGCTTTTTTTGTGAAAAGCTTTTTATTTTTGTCGACAAATTTTATCGCTGGAACTTGTACACTCATTAACTAAATTTAAATAGTTCTTCCCAGTTTTGACGTAGTATATTTACGAGTATGCTCTAGACAAAAAAAATTCTGACGCAGGTGCCAAGCCTGCGAACACCGAATATAAAGAAATGGAAGCAATCATACTGCGTGAAATTACTGAATCGTGGAAAGACGCAAGCGTCGATGTAATGTTCTACATGAGAGAAGTCTTATTTCACCGCTTTACAAAGGTATCACATTTATACAAAAGTTGACTGACTGTTCAATTACAACCAGTTGAAAAAGTGTTGTTGTTTTCGCAATGTGCATCAACGGTACTAAGGCAGAATAACAATGGAGGTGTTTTTGTTACAGAAGCTATTGTGTGGTGACCTATTGTCGTTTCACGATAAAAAAACAAATAGAGCAAACAGATTTTGAAACAAACGCTACAGCGAAGCTTGATTTTGTGCGAAATTGACAAAAATACAACAGTGCAATAACGTTTTCGACAAAAGTATCACTCCATGTCAAACGTCATGAAAATAGGAAATGTTGAAAAATGTTTACACCTAAAAATTTCAAGTAATTATTCTCCGCAAAGGTGACGCATTCGAATCAATCAGCAAATGTTTTTGTAGTAATAGGAAGTTGATTCCACGTAACATCTTCAGTCCTGAAACCTGCTAGCAAAAGCTTCCGGGTGACATGTCGAAGGCCTGAAGTACGAGCAGAGAAAGCAAGCAAGTTCTAGACTGAAATGAATAAATCAAACACAACCTGCGGCAAGCAATAAGTGGAAAATACGCCGTTTTCATAAATGTGGTTACACTACAGCTGCAAAACTATCTTGACGCCAGCCGTGCGGCGGTGATTCAACTATAGTGGGTAGTGGGAGTAGAGATGGCACGGTCCAAGATTTTTCAGGCCCGAACTGCCCATAGCCCGCAACATTCAGCCCATTAACCGCCCATTGAGCGACGACATTTATTCTTTTCCAAACTGGCCCCGCCCATGGCCCACTAAACAATTGGCAGTCTTGTCTATGTTGTCTCCTGATGCAAAATATCTCCAAGGTCTATTTTGCTTACTGAGGCAAAATATCTGCTGAGACTATTTTGTCTTTTGTGGAACATGATTGTTTGAAGTGGAAATGTCATGTGACAAGCACAATAAACAAAGTTACATGCTTGGATTAGTGTGTAAGCCTAAAACCCTAAACCTAAGACCTCAAACCTAAAACCTCAAACCTAAAACCCGAAACCTAAACTTAAAACCCTAAACCTAAAACCCTAACCTTAAAACCTTAACCTAAATCCCTAAACCCTAAACCTAAAAANAAAACCCTCAACCAGTCCCGTTACCATGCGATAACTTGTTTGGGCTTAGCCCTCCAAAGAAAGCTCCAAGCTCCCACAAACTGATATATAAAACTATACTGTATAAATCAGTGGATTTTTTGTCAATTTTAGAAAGTCAAGACCCCCGCACAAAAGTAAAGCCCTCCTATTGAAGACTTTCCGGAGGCCGTTTTGCTCTCAACCTAAAACTCTCATCCTACAAACCTAAACCTGAACCCTCACAATAAAACCTTCAAACTTTAGCCCAAACCTAAATCCCCAAACCTAAAACTCTAAACGTAAAATCCCGCAACCTTACTTAAAAAAAAGCGATTGTGATTTGGTGCATATATCAAAAACACCTATAGCACACCATCAAAATGTTGCATAACATGTTCCCTCCAAGAAACCACTCAGCAACAAAATCGCTGACCGCCACGCTCATTGCTCATGCAAGAATTGAAGAAGTTATCACCATACATGAAAAGTTTCTTTAAGTGCACCTGCCAGTCGCACCTGACGGAATGCTCACATATGAGAAAAGCAAATTTACCTTAAAATACAGCAACGGCAAAGCAACGCCAAGTGGTTTCATTCACTTTAATTGCCACCGAGTGGTTCTTTCAACTCAAAAAAATTTTAATGTTTTTTTCAACATCAGCGGGCGGCTCGTAGCGGCTCGGTGAAGTCCAACCGCTAAAAATATTGTCAGCGGCCCGCTCGTTCAACCTCAGCGGCCCGCCCAAAAACCGGACCATTAGCGGCCAGTGCCATCTCTAAGTGGGAGGTACCAGCAGAAAAGAAAAGCGTTCTCATGTCGTAAGGTTGACTACAGCAAGGTTGCCATACGTCCGGAATTTCCCGAACATGTCCGGAATGTCGGTATCAAAATTTGTGACGGAAATAAGTTCATAAGATACGCTGATGTCCAGAATTTTTAGTTACTAAATTACGTTTAACTTGAAACAATGTGCATGTGCTCTGACGATGAGAACTTCAACACTTAACTCTTTGGTTGCTTCCAGCGTCTACAATAATTTTGTTGCCTGAATCGGTGGATTGGTAGTTGTAAGAACATACTGAAAAATGCCGTCCGACGCTTGTTTGTTGTCGCAAATAGTTGCCATTGAAACTCTCAGGAATTTTGCCGCTTCAGATATATGTAACCCTATATTAAAGTATTCTAGAGAGGTTCGTTAAATGGTAGTAAACGTTGAAAAAAGAGACACAAAAGTCGGTAAAAAGTTGGATCTCTGGTATGAAAGGAGGTCATACAATTGGGAAAAGCGGCAAAAATATATAAAAATGAACATCGCAAATTGACAGAAAAAAGGGACAAGTTATTTCATATGTGGGAGCATCAAGCTTTGAATATTAATAATTGTCAAGTCATTTATCTTCACATGTGTCCAGAGAATCAACACTGAGTTTTTCTGCAGAATCAACAATGCAAGATTCATAAATAGGTGGTTTCTTTAAAATGCCATGATACACTGTATTGTACCGCAGTAAGACCATTTGGTAGCTCTCATCACTCTTATCTGGTTTGTTTTAATCACCTCGGTGCGATGTCCATCTCGTGGAATATTTTCCTGTTTGGCCAACATACTCTTGATTGCATACCACACAAGTCGCCACACAAATACATAGTTTACACATGGCAGGTTTTGTAACAGTGGGAAAGTTTTATTTTTTGTCAGGTTCTGCGAAACAGTTGAGACCAACCATGGATTTGTTGTGCTTTCCATGGCAACCACAAAGTGCACAGTGTTTGCAAGGCCTTGACAAACCTTCGGTTTGTCCTTGTGTCTTATTTAAAGCAAGGTGTTTTCAACTGGTTGGTGTTTGTCCAATAGTGGTAGGCCTTTTTGAGCTTGTATTTAGCTTTTTATCTTTTTTTGATAGAGTTAGCAGATGGGGAAAGGACGTATATAGCCCAAATGTGTGGGTCACCTTTCTTTTCATATCTTTGGGGACAGTCTTCCCATTTCGATTCCATTGCTATCATGTCGTTTGCATGTCCAAAAGAAAGTTTGAGAAGTCGATTTAAGCTGGTGAGGTAATATTCTTTCCTTCGGTTGAGACGCCTCAATTTTATTGCCTCTCCGAATAAAATTGACTTAAATGTCGTGTTTGGGTGGTGTGATTTCCAGCTAATGATCTGCATTCGTTCAGTTGCGGGTTTTATAAAGTCTTTATTGACAAGTCCAAAATCATTCTCAGAATTACTCAATTATTAAGGTCCAGGATTCTACTTCGTACTTCGCCCGTCTGGTCAACTGTGCAGGTTTAACAAATAAATGCTGAAACGAATGCCTTTCGGTAGCATCTATTAGACATTTCTGATGTAGTTATCCAAATAAACAAAATCAGAAAGAAATTTACAACTCTAGAAATTTATAGGGGAAGTATGTACTGCCAACATTATGCACTTCAACCTTGGTGTTTCGAGCACTTTAGCTATTCTTAACAAAACTGCCAATGCCAGCATTAAGCTCAGTCTTTTAATCTTTTTGCACAGATTTTGGGTAGGAATTCCTCAGTCTTCCTGACTTCCTATTTCCGAAATTTTGCAAGTTTCTTCCTCACGATAGATCTCCCAAGCTATGTGTTTATGCTGTGCAAATTATGCTTGTGAGAGTGATGATCTTGGTAAACAGTTTTTCTCAACAGATGGGTAGGAAGCAGCCTGAAATGCGCTTTGAAGGTTCAGAGATCAATGATATTTTTTTACTTTTATAATGTCGAATGTATGTACTGACTGCAGCCCAAACACGGTTGTTATGGCAAATAACATTGGACGCCTTCAGCTGATTTGTTTAAAGCGCTATTTTTAAAAGATGAAGGAAACAAATTATACCACAGCAAGTAAGGTTGAATCAATGGCAAAATGAAAATGAACACGAAGTTTTTGTGTTAGATTATTATCCTTCGTGATATGAGGAGAAATGTTTTTGTACGCGGAACCCTCAGTATCATTCACATATTTGCTGTTCTATAAATTCAAACAATGTTCATGAATGAAAATATTCATAACCGAGTAATTTAGGACTGAGTGTATAGTGCTGAAGTGGACATCCTCCTATGGATGTGGACTAGTGGAAGACGTACAGCTAATCTTGCCAAGGAGTCAGCAATTTCATTTCCTGGTATGCCACTGTGTCCAGGAACTCACACAAAAGCAGCTTCATAGCCCATTTTTCAAAGATTAGAACTTAAGAAAAATACTGCGAGAAATACAGATTGCAAATACCGTTCTGAGTCAAGCGCACCACAAACGTACAGTGGCGATTCTAAGGGGGGGGCCTGGGTGGGCCATGGCCCTCTGTTTGGCCCCCCCAGTTTTTTTCTTAATTTCCCGTCCAAGTTTGTTTGCTTGACATATACANTAGATAACTTCCGGCCAGCAATATTTTAAACGATAATTTAGTAACCCTCTAGCCTGCATTCAATATTTTCGAAATACATAATAAGCTGAGTTGTTTNTGACGATCGGGAAACTAGAGNTGTTTATGACGATATTTACCAGTGGTTGCTCAGATCCTGCGTGAAATTTAGTCGGACCGCGGTAGTGGTGTTGAAAAATTCATTTCGAAACTAAGACACAGTCGCTGAAATATGAAGATTGATCTTTAGTGCGTTTCAGTGTTAGGTGGAACTGGGATATATCACTTTCAACAGATTGTTGCTTGTCCCAGTAGCAAAAGATTTGTGAAAGCATTAAGCATTGGTCTCAGTTAATCCATACAAATTTATCCTGACTGCAGTATTGCGTTCTTCTACCTGTGTATATGACTTCGAAACATCTTATGTAAGTGGTGTTAGTGGTGTAAGTGGTGTTAGATTCATAAAGCGATTGTAGTTTGACGCTGATGTAATTTTGATTAGTGGCGAATCGGTCATTTACTTCGGAAGCCGTGGAGCAATTTTTGCCTTTGGAAGTAAGAATGTTTGCAGCCGCAGGGTTGCCGGTCACCTTTTGAGATAAAAGCCAAACCACGTCTAAAAAAACAAATGGTTAAAACAACATGATGTTTAAAATTCTTTATTAATTGTAGGACATTTTAGAAGAATAAAGGTGTAGCATTCTTCATCTTCCACATTTTCCGCTCGAACCTTTGGCATTATGGGTTGCCAGATATGCGAGAACTTCATTCTTCCATGGATGACCAGATAACGTTTGAGAAAATACGCCAAGCACTGTCTAAAAAATCCTAATGGCACTTTTCAGCAAGAAATTTAAAAGCGAAGACACCAGTTTGATAGCATGTGCCACTGCCTCCAAAAAAGGCAAATACTGAGAAAAAAACAAAAAAATTTCGACGCCAGCTGTCTCTAAAAAAGTCAAATTTGTTAAATTTGGCGTCAAATCTGGCAACCCCAGGGAGCCGAGGCGGCCTGCACTCTCTTTTTCATTTGCTTACCTGTGAGTGACGATAACGATTCTAGCGCTCCTGAAGTAAAAATCCCGCCTTGCCTACATACGTGGTTTTGGATGGCGTGGTCGGTCGAATTTTGCATGCGCTGATAGACTGGGCCCAGAAAAACTCGTAACATTGCTATATTGATTCGGGACACTGTGTTGGTCGGCTTCAGCCCACCTCTGAGAGCTTTGTACTTGATTTACAGCGGATTGCCACTGCTTTGTTGCGAAACTTTGAGATCGTACTTGTGAACAGTTGTAGTCGTAACGCTTCTGTGTTTCTGCCGTTCGAAAACATCTTTTTAGTTTCTGTAATGTGTGAATACAGACTAGNACGTGTTAGGCAGCAGTGTGTGAACCAGAGGTCCCTTAAAGTTGCGCTCAGCAGGTAGGATTTCGCAGGATAGCTTCAGTATTTGGCTGTAGACAGATCCGTTGCCCAGTTGCAGGTTCGTAAGTAAGTGCGGAATCAGCGTGGAGACGTGGAATTTCCGAACCGGCCATAGCCAGTAGCGAGAAATCGCTACAAGTGGTTTGTGACTACGGTTTTAAATCTACCCGCACATGTCCTGTAACCTCATAGAAATTTGTACGGATTTTCTATAATGATTCAGAAGTAATTATTTCGCGTACGTCAGCTCATTGCCCCGGAGGTCAAACATTTCTATCAGAAAAACGCTTGAAAGAATTCGCAAATCATATTCATTTCATAAAAACGATTAAAACATGAAATTAACTTTGGCAAAGAATTGGCTTCGGAAGTTGTCGAAGCTGCCTATATCGCTCGAACAATTTTTTTAATTTACAGCCACTAAAAAGTTGCGTTTAATTGTTACTGGTAGCCAGGCGCGGCTTTACCATTAGGCTAAAAAGGCTTAAGCCTAGGGCCCCTGATTTCGGCGGGCCCCAAAATTTTGGGAATAAGGACAATTTCCAACATTTCTGTAAGCAGTTGTAGTATTTTTGTCTTAGTTCAACGCACTTTTTTACTATGCCCCTAACAAAAGACCTCTATAGAAGGATGAGCGCGAAGAATTGAATCAGGGGTGGATCCAGCTGATAACGTTAGTCAAGTCTAATATCGGCTTCTCTGCTGTAAGAGAGATGAAGTATACTTCACAACACTGCTGTGACAAAACAATGGATGACAGAATGACCTTAAATCGCGAACACTGAGACAATTCGAGCATGTCCAAAGAGTTACTAGAATTGGTTTTGATACGTTGATTTCCGAATTGTAAAAAATCATGGTGAATAAAGTTAGTTACATTGGTTTTAGGGGCCGATCGTCCCTCCCTGAATCCAACCCTGAATTGAAGTAAATGACGATGAGCATTCTCTTTTCATGGCGTTGAGAATTGGTTATTGTTACCTATAATATGTGTGTGGAACAAAATACCTGAGCCCACTTTTCAGATTACACGAGGCCAGTGAGCTACTCAATAAATAGGTAATGTGAGTGTGGTCAGGTAACTTCACCCATGGGCGCAATTAGGTGGGGGACACGGGAGACGCGTCTCCCCACTTTTTCAGACAGTGGGGATATAGTATGCCATGTCCCCCACATTTTATCTCTTTAGGTTTCGTAATATTTTGGTTTCACACCAAGCTGTCCTCTCACATTTCACAACAAAATTGCGCCCATGACTTCACCGCTTCCTTTTTCGTCAGTTTCATTACAACTATTTTTGCTCCTGATATGGAGAGAATATTCAGCACAAAGTAATATGTTTATGAACTGGAACAACTTGTTCAGTGAATGTAGCGAGCACATGTACAGTGCTAATTTGTATGACATCAGATGTCGCAAACTTTCCAGAAGGCCCCATATTTAAAAAATGAAAATTCGCCTCTACTGGTAGCTGTAACTCTTCCCATCACCAGCACTTCATGCGAGAAAAATTTTTCAAAAATGAAATTAGTGAAAACATTTCCCAGAAATTCCATGACCAGTGAAAGATTGGGTAACACTGATCTACTTTCAGGTGAAAGGTACGAGCTGAAAAATAGATTTAGATGATTTCGTTGATGAATTTGACAGTTGACATGACAATCGAAGTATTAAGTTACATTGAGGTGATGATGATATAAAATTCTAACGTAGACTGTGCAGGGATCCGTGTGAGAATCATACTGTTCGTTGTCTATTTGTCTCAATCTTTTCAGAGTTAGTGCGTGTTTTGCTTATGGCAAGACAGTCACAAATCAACGCAGGGTAGAAAAGTCAGCTTTTGAGGATCAGTCAGAGAAAAATTCAGTGTGAATATTAAAATGAACAACTTTGCTGGGAATATTCTGCGAAATAAGTTTGACGCCTGCTGTTACGTTGTGCTATCAGGTACACGCCTGTAAAACCGATACACACATTCCTACTGCGGTGCTGCTATGCTACTTTAGGTGCCACTGGTGCCGAAACCTCTCAGAAGTTAATTGCATACTGCATTGAATAGTCCTCACCCTATCAACGCTGCTGATGGGCATTACACTCGCAGTAGTAGTTGCATAACATTGTTATGATTACACCACAATCACAAAATGTTCATAAGCTTCCACAAAAATGGATTAGCCAGTAGCCACCAATCCGTTGGCAAATGGCTTAATTTTTATGTGTTTGTAGTGAGAATATTTTAATGAAACTAGTTGCCTACCAACAGCCTACTTGTCTCTGTGTCCATATGGAATGGGTGGTTGGAAGTAGAACCATTTCGCTTTCATGTGAATTTTATTCACTTTCGGGGAGCTGTTTTCGTTCATGTGGGATCGGCACAATTGTGTGCAGAAAATGGTGTTTCGTTTTGCATGTGCAGTGCTGTGGAAGTTTACAAGGTTAGCACAGAATATTCGGCATAGCAGTACACGTGTGTGATTGCACCTGCAGTGGCGTTTAGGTGTCTCTAGTGAATAATATTGCTAGTTTTTATTTAACGATATTCACAAGCCTATGTTGGGTTTGACAGGGTTAATCAAAGCAACTTAATCTTCAAAACAACGAAACATCACCATGCAACATCGACATTTATGTTGGCTCTCCTATTTTTTTCTTGGGCCCGCACTGGCCCCCCTACTTTTTTAATTCCAGAATCGCCACTACAAACGTAATCTAGGGTTACCCCAGTAGTGATTGCGACTTTACACAAGAAACCCTTAACGCCACCTCAAATGGAAGAACAAACTTACCGTAACACGGTCTTCCTTGTTTCCAGGTACAATACTAAAGGTCGTCTTCACTCTGAAATCTCTATTACAATTGCTGTGCCTTCTTGTTACGTCTCAAACAATCCTTTTTCGCGTTGTTAGAAATGTAGATTCCGCTTCTCACTTTGGCGCTCCTGATTTCAAGTCAGTGACACCTTTGTTTAGCTGTGTTTGGGTACTATGTTCCATATGGGTTAGAACTCTTCGGTTGAACTAGTCAGCGACACTCCATGGCTGTGGGGCGATTTCATATTTAAGGGAGACAATTTGATAATGATTTTTATTGGCGGATTTTTAGCATTCAGTAAAAATGTCGGCAGGAGAAATGGTCGTATTTTTTCTTTGAAAAAATCATATTAGGGAGACATCACGATTTTGGAGAAGATTACGTGAGGCAAGGCCAAAAATGTTGGAAAAACTGCTGTATTCGTGTGATTTTAGTTTAGTTTGCAAGTGGCAAACTTGACAGTATGAAGGCGCTGATGCGTAAAGCCTGTAGCCAGACTAATCTATCATCTGGTTTCGGCATTTTTGATAAGATTTCAAATAAAACGAATTATGAATTTCGAATTGGCAGAGCTCAATCTTCCCGTTTAGCATTGTTTTGTGTGAATTTGACATGAACCACTTTTAACTAACCGCTGCGACATCGTGACTGTGAGCAAGTAACCCACTGCACCTTTTCTAGCCTTCTTGCAAAAAACGACTTGATCGTGCTCTTCTAGTCCTGGAGTTTGTCAATGCTGCAGTGGAAGGAATGTTGTCCGACGTCGGTCAAAGCAAAGGCCTTCTCAAAAATGCTGAAACCGCAGTATCACGGTAAGCAGTGCCGTATTAAGGTAGTACGGGGCTTGTAGCATATTAACAGCGCGTGGCCGTAATTAAAAAAGTATTGGAACAAGTGAACAACTGTTAAATCATTCATTCTGTGGGCATCCATTTGATTACCATTAATCATACCGAATTTCGTTAGTACGAAAAACCTGGTCCTAAATAGCAGCTAGTGGACATTATGGGCTACATATTTTTTTCACCAAAAATGTATATACGTATCTTTTTACCAAGAATAAATACATTACTGTACATCTTACAAATACAGTACAGAGACAGTAATTAATGCTTCCAGACTCATCAACAGATTTGATCACTGCTATACTAGACAGTGTTGTCACAGTATAAGTGTCAAAGTCGATTGTCAAAAGCAGCAAAACCACTGCCTAAGATTGCATTTTCTAGATTTTGGCAGAGCAAATTCGTTTATGATACTGGTAGTGTCTATTTCACATACAAGTTCATGCTCTGTCTATACTCTTTACAATCAGACTGTTCAACTTGTTTTGTCTAACGGTGCTCCTTTGTTCATTCTACCGTTTTAAGTTTAGAAAATGACCGTTCTTCACTGCAGTTGGTTACCATGAGATTTAAACAAATGCACAAAAAATTCCCACATTTGTAAAAGAAGACTCCAAGTACAATACCCAATGGTCAGTGAATAGATGCCAAATCCAGATCTGCCAACGAAGTTTGTTGTAAACACCCACATAAACTCACTAAAAAACCCGGATTTGAACAGAAAGTCCCAGATAGACATAAAGTTAGGTGAATCTATCAAAAATTTCCATACCTAGACACCTATAAATAAAAAAAAGTGCTAATGAATATATACTGTAACTTTACTGATGAACATTTGAGTCTGTCAGAATTATCATATTGCAGTAACATAGACTTGTTTGCATTTCAAACGGTGATCTGGCAGCATTTACAATAATTAAATCTTCATTCCCAGTGTCGTTTTGTAGGTAACATTGAGATCTGGATATTTCAACCACTATACTAATTGCTGTGTATACCACTTAAATCTTTTTCTTCGGGCTTGCTTCATTAGTATCTCTGTCACTTGAGCTCATTGAACATAGCTAATATTTGCAGCTTNTATGGTGTCAGTTGCTTGTTCATCAGTTATGCTGACGTCAAAGGTACCTATAAAGCAAGATAACGAAGGATGAGTCTAGATATAAGAAGTTTTATAAATCACACCCTTACATAACCGGTATACGCAGTTAAATCCTAAAAACTCCAGATCTTCAGAAGAAAAATCCAGAAAGGCATTGAAAGCCCCAGACCTGGGGGCAAAAACCCAGGTTTGCCGCCATGGCCAAATCATTTTGAATGTACCAAAACGTAACGCAACTTGTGGAACAGGTCAGTTTGATATAATAATATTTTTTTGATGGCATTCACAACAATCTAATAAATGTCTGGAAATTGCTGCAAATTAGGTCTCATTGCTTGAGTGGTCCCATAATGTTGCAGATAATTGTAAAACACTTTAATTTTCAAATCACAGTAGTCTAATATAATGTAAAAGCATTCAATTAAAACCTTTGCTTGATTTCTTATGGCAAATTTAGGAAAATAGTGACTTGGACTGAAAAAGTTCTATACGCATAATCAGGGCTGGAAATGAGAAGAGGTGGTTGCCTCGGGCCTCCCTTTTGAGAATTTTACTCTTAGTTTTTGGATTGTTTTGTTGAAAAGCTATTAACCACTCCTGAGCCACATTTTAATAAGCTCTGAAGCAAGTTATATGTTAGTCAAAACAAAGCAAAAATTATGTGCTAATGTAATATGCCAAATAGGGTCCCCTCAACAACTTAACGTGTAGATCAGTAATAATTTAAAAACACATGACTTCAAACAATTTGAAATGTGAAATGGGCTTTCATGCAGAAGAAGATTCCCAAACAAAATAAACATTTAACTTGCTTTCAGCGAATGAAGTTTCTGTATAGCATGTGTACAATTTCGGGTCCCTTTTCTGAGAGTTGGCCTCGGGCACCTAAATTCTAATATTCACCCTTGCATATAACAAAGAACAGATTTAACACAAAGGACCGCGGCGCTCGTGGCAATTGCTACATTTGCTACTATTGTTAACCGGCACTGACGGTGAGAACAGTTTTTTTTCTGCAAGCTTGCTGAGATGAAAACCAGCTTTATCTGAAATAGTGTACATCTCAGAGTTTAATCAGTACAGAATGGAAAGGGAATCGGAAAGATTACATCGGGATCTGGCTGATTCCCAGAGGTTTCTTAAAGCAGCAAAGCGTCAAGTAACGAACTTAAAGGCTCAAGTATGATCTGTTTCATTTTAAAGTTAAGTTAGTGTGTTTGATAAGTTGCGATGGCCATATAGCCAAGTGAAAGAACCAGCACTTTATCTAAATTGAAAAGACGCGATAGGTGCACTCGAATTTGATTAAGGTATTTCTAATTTACATCTAGTGAAGCATATAAACTTGCTCTGGACAACCGTATTTGTAACAGTTATATATTTTTTGCTGATCTGCGCATTTATGCAATGCAGATTTGTTTTTTCGTGCCATAATAATTGGTTTTCGAAACTGGATTTGTGTATACAGGACTGGTAAGTGCAATTAAGAAGGGAATGCAAGTCTGAGTCAAAAATTCCAAACTGACTTTAGAGTTTGAACTGGGCGCCAAACTTCAGTGAAACGGAGTCCCGCGAAATATTTAATTGGTTGCAAAATACGTTATAAAAAAGCATTGCCGATCTTGCGAAGACGCACAAGTATTAAAAATAATGGAAAGCATGAATTTTACATGCTAAAATAGATTTATAGACTAGAACGCACGCCAAGAATTAGGAAATGGCACAAATTAAACTACTGCATAAGCTGGATTAAATAATGGCTCATTTTTATCATGATATAGTTTCCTTATCCAGTTTTTTTTTCAATCGAGAACTTTTAGTTGGTAAAATGAACTACTTTGAAATTATGAATGAGATTGTGAGCGAAATAAAAACAGGTCGAAAATAGCCACAAAGTTGAAAAAACAAAAGTAGAATCAAAAGAGAAATTTAAACGAGAAATAAAGATTGGCTACAAGGTTCAGTGATGAACTATCACCACTTGGATGCGTAGGATGCGTAATTTCAATGTGATGCATGAAAGCTTTTTGTCTCAGTACGATACACACGACAGATCTTTCTGGAATATCCGACAGCAAAAACACCTGCACATGGGCGTACTCAAGGGGGTGGGGTTAACCCCCCCATTGAGCTTGATATTTACGAAAACTTTATTACCTGCGCAAAGGAAATGAATTGTTTTATACTTTTTGCTTGTTAATTTGTTAACAAGCAAAAGATCTTTCGTGTGTATCGTACTGAGACAAAAAACTTTCAAAAAAAGCCAAATACTTTTTGCTTGTTAATTTTTCGACTTAATGCAAATACCACGGAATAAATTTGCATGCAGCTTTCGAGGTACATTGCAAATGGGCCAAAAAGTAATAATTACGTTTTGGTGGGAATCTGGGTGGTCGTCTGCATCCAGAGACCATCTCACCACTTTTTGCAGACATTTCGTCCACTAGGCACGTTTGAGACTGTTCCGCGATAGTTCACTTTATCGGAAACAATTGTCTTTGTTTTGTCTGCTGTGGCTGTGCAGCACATGTGCTAACCGCATTGGCGACATTACCAATTTCTGTACAGTAGCACGATAAAACTGTTGCACGAGCTCAAAAACAGCAGTTGAAGCATTCAGGCATTTGATTATGTCTCAGCAGGGAAAAAGGAAAACTAAAAGTTTGCTGGACTTCTATACATAACAAAAATAAAGTTCACTTGCGTACTTTATACGCATTCTCTATTCTTGTGTAGTTTAGCAAGATTCAATCTTACAAACCGGGGTGTGCGTCAGCCAGTCCAGCTGCACACCTGTGCTCCACTGCTCGTATTCGACAAGACATCAGTGCAACCTCATTTTGCCGTTGTAAATTGCTCTGATGCAGTGATGACCGTGTTTTACTCCCCTGTTTTAACACGCAGCCTGATATTTTTTGCAGTTATGAACTGATGTGTCGTAGCGTTGAGTGTATTTTCCTCCGATATCCTAACCTGGAGCGCTGATAGTTTATATTCAGTTCATTGACACAAATTAAGGGAGTGCATGTAGACGAATATGCATATTATGTCAACAAACGTCGCCAAAACTTTGGTTTGGAAACATGAAATATGACGTCCTACTGTGACGTCACAAACAGCGCACATCAAATACAAAAGACCACCATATGCCACTGAATGAAACCCCCCCATGAAAATTTTCTGCATACGCCACTGCACATGCAGCACGGTCGGTCGCATCCACCACTTCTGCACCCGCTCCGAATAAGTGGGAAGTGTCATGGATGCATGGATTCTAAACATGCTCCTGTTTTGAAATATAGGTTGAAGCGGTTGGCAACGACAACGAACAACTGAATTCAAAGATAGCGAACTTTGAAAAGGAAGTTTCCTCATTACAATTAGAAATCGATCGTTTACAGGAAGCTCCCAGTCGATCCGAATATGAAGGTAAATAAATTTTATTTAGATGCGTAGTTAGTAGTCCAAGATAAGGAATTGGGCTTCTCTGAAAAGCACACAGGTGAGACTGCAGCAGTTACCACTTACTGTTTGCCGAGTCAGCACTTGTGCCACTTTACGAAGTTGACAAACACCAATTTGGTTTGCAAGAATGATATTTGAATGCGACCACATCGGCAAATTATTCGCCGTTTTGCTGATGGCCACGAAAAGTGAAAGGCGGAGAAAATGTTGTATGGCCGAACACTTAAAGTTAACAATTCCCAGCTGACACAGGTTAGGTGAAGACTTTACAGGGTAAAACCTAGGGGCGGACGGAGTTTGAAAAATTGATCAGGTCGTTGTACAGAAATCCTGCTGATACGTCAGGGCTTGCACATGAATTATGTTTCTAAAAATGTTCCGATCTGCGCCTAATATAGCGTCAGACGATCGTCCACAAATTTTGTGACGCTATTTTCGCACAAGCTCTTTGTCGCAATATTTCATACTTTAACTATCCATTTAAACACGTCGCAGTGTGTTTCCCATTCCTCTTAAACGACCAGTAGTGCTTTGTCCGGCTGTAGATTTGTAAAGCATTAGTTGTGTGTTCAGGTGGCGTTTGTCAGGGTTCCCACGAGGTATTGAAAGTATTGAAAGAGTATTGAATTTCAAATTCGGTTTTCAAGACCTTGAAAAAGTGTTGAAATTGGACAAAATATTCATTAAGTATTGAAAAAGTATGGAAATTCTAAATGAAAAAGAAATTTGAAGTATCTGAGCAGAATTTTACTGAAGTCAAAGTAGTTCATTATTTATGCAATGTGCAAAATTGAGTTTCATGATTTAGAATTTCTGAAAATGAAGAGAAGTAATGGTATTAAACTTGGTAAATTTAGTTTTGAAAAGGTATTGAAAACGTATGGAAAATGATTTTGAAAAATGTGTGGGAACCCTGGTTTGTGAAACCCGTGGATTTATTAGCTGTCTGTTAAATAACGTGTTTATATTTAACAAGTACGAAAATCACAAACGAAAAATGGCATGTAACTACAGCACGCAATTAGCATATGTCAATGTATGAAATCGCTCGTGCTGAACTAAAACTACAGTTGTGATTTTTACGATATGTGGATTCGAGCATCTTGTAGGTAGAATTAATAATATAATTGTTCCTGTACCAGTACCGTAAAGTATAAACTAAAGAAGTAACGCTTTTTCAACAGCAGTGTGTTTGAGCAAAAGCAGTTCGACAGTGGCTGATTCGAAATCAGAATATCGTGATGTCGAGCCACTGACCTCAGAGCGACGAGCAGTGACTGGTACTGCAGCNCATGGGGAGCACAGCAAACNTTGACTGCATCGCCGAAACAAAGTGCCTGTGACAAAAAAACCGCTTCGCATGGCAATGCATAAATTACAACACGCAGTTTCGTGACNAGCTTTCAACCCTTATAAAAACTCCAGGTTTGTAAGCAAGTTGATGGAATGTTTCCACTGCTGCTCATCACGCTGCCGAAGGAACAATAAAAAAAACTCTGTCTTCATGCAGACATTCTGAAAATTTGTCACTTCACCAAGTTGATCGCAGTCAAAGACATTTTCAAAGCAGAGGTGTTTCACTTTTTGAATTCGGAGGAAACGCCTGTGCTTCGGTAACATTTTGCAATTGCACTTTTTGTTTCAAAATCACTTCAGTGAGGGTTTCAAAACAACTACCTGTTTTTCTATGACATTGTTTTTTCATCTGGCAGTTTCACTTATGTGTCATCTGTTTTTTGTGTAATTGTAAACACTCAAAACAAAAAAACACTCATTTTGCCTGTCAGCTCTCGTGGATCTATCCACGCCTGTTTCTCCGAGGGGGTCATTCTTATATAGTGGATGTATTTAAGTAATTACGATTTTGGTGCATTTCATGGTTTTGCATTGCTTTTCTGGACAAGTTGAGTCTCTTGTTCAGCGGCTGTTTCATCAGACAGTACGCTCCGTACAAGCTAAAGCTCTGGATTATTCCTAATCCGATGCGTTTTTGTGCGTTATTGCGTGAGCAACGCGCTCCGACCCAGTGGCGTAGCCAGCCCAAAAATTTGGGGTGGGGGCAAAAAATTTGGGGGGACCAAAATGTTTGATTTT
>JGI24022J15233_10001802_pt1 | contig 18843 bp, 17 predicted proteins | sample Ectturendosymbi2_FD_15233 | JGI IMG/M metagenome (IMG submission 15233) | reverse complement strand
ACTGAACAGGGCGCAAGTCAGCGGGTCGTGTTTGAGGTGCTGGTGATTGCCACTTCTATGCCATGTCGTTGAAGCATCTCGCGCAGAATGTTGTTTTCCTGCTTTTTTTCTTCGAGCTGCAATCAATACAAGACATTTTAAACGACCAGTAAACACGCAGGCATGGACAGGTGTACGAAACGAGTACCGATTCTCAGCCCAGTTAATGTTTCAATCAGGCGCTTTTCTAATTTTCATTGACGTACTTCCCAGGGTTGCGGAGTCGGAGGCAAAATGTCCGACTCCGGCCTTACTAAATTTCCGACTCCGACTCCTTCCCATAAAGTTAAGAAATTTGGCTGTCAACAATTCTGTAGCAACTAGCAATCAATGGAATCGTGACACAGCAAGAATGTTATTTCAAGAAAGGTTTAAGAAATTGTACCATTTCAACAGGAATTCCAAACTTAGGAGTGTGATGTAAAAAATAATCCAATCGGACATCCGGAGTGGGATAAAAAATCCGACTCCGATTCCTAATGTTGTTAGGAGTCCGACTCCGGGCGACTCCGACACCTTGATAATTCCATCAATAGACCTGTTGTAAATGGCAGGTCTGCGAAAGGTTTACAATAAAATGGGTGTTGTCAAACACGCATCTTGAAGCGTTTGTTTTGAAATTAAGACATATCAAAGGTAAAAACACCGAATTATAACCATCTTCTGCTACTTCGTGGCATGATGACCATGCTCAACACGGCACAGCCCGAGCAAACGAGGCTGACAGCGCATCTAATTGGCCGTTGCAGTTAGCAAAGTCCACGCGAATGTCGCAACACTGGTTTTGCCTGTCCCGGGTATTCTTCGAACAGTACATTCAGAATGCCTTGGCAACTTCTATCCGCTTGTAACATACGTGTAAATTCGGGCACTTTCATAGCTCTTCTTCAAAGCAATCGACTACCGACTCAAATCCACCAGCGAAGTATTTTAGTGGCTTTCCACATTTACAAGTTAGTTTCACACAATCATCTTTTGCGTTGACGGGACGACATCACATGTGCCGGCGGTAAGTGTAGACTTTACGTTTATGAGACGGCGCCATACAAGCTGAGATTCACAACATGCTAAGTGAATACGGAAATTGGCGAGCGACGATAGTTTGAGGAGACCGATGTATCCCTTGGTTTCCACTTATTTATCTCACAACAGATTGCATCCACGACATCCTTGGTAAATGATGTGTGCATTTCGCACAAAACCTACTACAGTGAACATTTTAAACGACTTTTGATTACCACACCATGAAATGAAAGCTTCAGCTGTTTCCAAGACTACCAGCTCCATCGCTTTCCAACATTCTTTAACCATCGTCACGAACCTGCAGTCCTAAAACTTCATGGTCGAGCTGCATCCTTTCAAATTCCTTTTGATTTTGCGCGTAACGTTGATTGGCCGCTTGCAGGTCCATGATGTAATCGCACGTCTTGGCTAGTATGCCACCCTTGCTCTGTAAAGTTTTCCGTATTAGCACCTCCGTAATTTTTTATTGTCAAACAAAGATTGCGTCAAGGGTCACCAACGTGGTGCCCGCAGGCCTGTTCTAAAAATAACATTAACATGATCAATGTCTTCACATTAACAAATATCAATAACAAAATATTATTAAAAGCAAACTGAGCACAATTTTTGTTTCAGAAGTGTGTATGAAACTAGCAGCCCTTCGCAATAGTCGGTACACAAGAAGTAGCTCGCAGTTTCAATAAGGTTGGTGACCCCTGGATTACGTCATCTGTTGAGTTCTTCGACAACAGGCAACATGGCGCCAATTCAGCACGACATAAAACACAGTTGGAACCTAACTCCAATATAAACAAGCAACTTGAACGTTTCACTGATGTTTCAACACACCTGGTTCGAGTTGGCACGACACATACAGCCGACCTGTTTTATGCCACTGAGCAAAACCTCCCACCAGGGGAGCAAATTATTATTTGAAAAAATGTTACTACTGTTTTGAGCTCAACAGCGGCATATAGTTACAACCAAGGTAGAGCATTTGTCTTGTTTGTTTGTCTAGAAACTTCGGCCAAAAGGTCGCACTGCCGAAAGTACGGAAACCTAAACATGCAACAGGGAGTCGTTTCCTTGTTCCTTAGCAGGAGGCCGACCAGGAAAAATAACCAACTAGGCTTCAGTTCAATGTTTTTCTCGTCGACATCTCCGATTTCGATTCATTTACAAATGGCATAGCTGAAAGTTGCGCAGTGCTTTACGTAGCATTTAAAACACGAGCCCAGCGAACAATCTTTTACAATCTAAGTTCATCGCATGCACGTTGTCCGCACCTGTCCTTGCTTGGTGTGGTCGCTGGCGCAGTCTGGGACAAGTTTCGACAACTTCGTTATCCAGTTATTGATCTTGTCGCGCCGTCTCCGTTCCACTGCAAACGCAAATAGATGTGACGCGATGATGAAACAAATAACGACGGGATCTGATGTTTTTTAGTCATAGGCCAAAACTTTTTTGAAACGACCGAAAAAACTTTAAGTGATTTCGGTCAGAATGTCTGAAAATGTAGGCTAATGCATACTGTTACGGCGAGTTTTAATACAACTGTGAGACAAACGAAATGTGTCAGTGACCAAAATGTCTCAGCGAAAAAAAACCTGCGGGGGATACCATGCAAGTCGAACTGAAATTGAGAGAAAGCGGTACAAGTACCGCAATGAAACGCCGCAAATTCTAGGATATTTTCCAAGCTGAAAATGTTTGGAAGGTCGAAATGGCGAGTGTGATTGATTTGGTACACTGAGAAAAATGGGACGCAAAATGTTTTCAAAAAATCATCACAAATCTTTAAAAGCCAACATTCTGCAGTGTAGTTATTGCATGTCTTGACCACAATTGCACTCAACAACATTAATTAGGTCGTATTTTATTTACACACGAAATGTTTTCAGTAGCAACTGAAGACCAAGCTTTCAGCAACAGCGATTTATCCACTCCGGATTAAGAGTTTCGTTAAAGCAAGGCATAGAAATGATACGGATAACACGTANCTTTTGGCCATGCTTAAAAATATCATTTGCGATTTAGTTTAAATTGGCCACCACCAAATATTTTATCCNNAAAAAATTTTCAGCGGAATTGCATGTTTTTTTCCAACATTTTTAAAGTGTCATACTTGACGAGGAATGTTAAGCATTTCTTTCATTACACTGAGCACAAAAACAAGTTTCCATTTTGCCTAAAGGATGTTGGTTGGTTTTCTAATTTCCTTCTGCTGTTTTAGATCAAAGCAGTAACTACGGTGAAATTAGACTGATATTTTAAACTTTGGCATAGTGCACGAATTGCACAAATGGATATGCTTAGAGTACATTTTCAAAACATTAATGGCCAATTAAGATTCTTTCTCCAGGTTTACGCAGGGCGTTACTAAGTTGTACATCGTTTGTACAAATATATCGCCCACTCGGGTTCAGCTTTGACAAAGTAACTGATAAAGCAGGGATCTCAAACTCAAATAGCGCCGAGGGCCACATGAGGACTTATAAAGCAACCCACGGGCCGCATTATGAAGATGACGCAACAATGGCCGTACCTGAGCCTTACTAGAAACAGCTTTTACATCTTACTTCCTGCGAAAGGTATGAGGCAAACCATTTCCAGCTGTTTCTACGATCGCAGTTCATTCTTGTTCGTTGTTCACTCAGTGATGAAGGAACTCGTTCACTTTCTAGCCGAGCACTTTTAAACACCGGTGAATAAGCAAATGTTAACTGTTTGAAAATTCCCATGAAGCATCGCGGGCCGAATGTGGCCCGCGAGAGCGCTTTGTGTGGCTCGCGTGTTTGAGACCCCTGGTTTAAGTATCTGCAGCAACTATGTACAACCTTTTCAAACTGAAATAAAAACTTTCGGTAGATGGAGAAACGCTTCACCAAAAATGTATCCAGATAGATAGATAAACGACTGACTGGCCGAACGCGATAGATACAAAATACGATACATGCTATCCGTACAATCGTGGACGACAACGACATGAAGACATCAGCTTAACATAGTATGAAGGATGTTTTAACGTTGTGGCTGACGATTGCCTCCGTGAGAAAATAAAGTGAGTAAATTTTAGCGATTTGCTTCTTCTTTAAACCTAATATGACCCTAGCTTATTATCGTGTCCAACACGCAATGCAAAGGATATCGCCAGTATTGCCGCAGTGGGCTAAATGGGAGTTGGATAAGTAGTTTCAAGCGTTTGACGTGTGTTGGCTACAATCCACTACTGACAGCGCCTGCTAATTTGAAATACTAGGTGTTGAGATGCTTCGCAGTTGGTTTCATCCTGTCGCCTCCACAGTGAAAATAATGCAGTTTTTAGTTTTTGCGCCCTTTTAGCCGCATTTGTCACTGTCGACCTGTACGACGAGTTTCACGGTACGGGAAGTAGACGTGGTGTCTTCTATAGCTAGGTAAATTCCCGTTGTATGTTTGCTTCACTCTCCGTTTGCAACATCTGCAGCTTTATTTTCGCGGTTTACGAACTATCACATGACAAAGGAATGGTGAAGGAAGTGCAGCGTCACGAGATATTGGGCGTCCATTGGGTGGTGCAACTGCGTGGGGTCACAACCTACCTTCGTTGTGCTGCACGCGCCTCGTAGGGTCTCTGACGACGACTCCTCCAGTATTAATCTTCCTGTTGGAAAACAAACGTTTGCACATCAAACAAGGAGTTGGCCACAACGTGTTTTTGAAGCAAAAGCCTGCGAGTATACAGCAGCGTGCAAAATGTTTAACTAGTGAGGTGAAGCATGCAGCAATACTGCAGGTAGAAAATGCTGCGGGGTGTTGGCAATTGCGTGCTTGAAAGGCTAATTGCATATGAATGACGCACCATTTGGATATATGCAATGATGCAACCAANGCATGCTGCATTGAGCTTGCAGAGGATCCAGCATTAACTTGACACACGTCCCAGTCACGCCGACCGCGAAAGATCTTAAATTAGTGGAGATAAATGCTTCGGCCGAAGCTGCTTTTCATGGAAGTCATTCACGTTTAATTGGTAAAACATTTCAATCAGCTCAAACCGCCACATACAGTGCAATGCAAATATGAAAGCAGTCACGGAAGCAAAGCTAGACATATATATACTATGCATTGTATCAGGTCACTCAAAGAATAACATCACGATCAACGGCACATAAAGTTATCCTAAGCACATCAATATTGTGTTTGCGTCTCTCCCTTGTCGTTGTCACCATGTTTTACAGCAGGTGAGTAACTTAAAGATGTCTTTCGCCTGTTATGGGATGCATTTGAATTTGGTGGCATGTGCGACTGATCCATTCCCAAGTTTAATTCTCGTTTAGCTTGAAACGCATTATTCAAGCGACACATACTGTTAATTCTGAGGAGGTGGTTGATCGGATTGCAAAGCAAGGAAGATTTCTACGAGAAACTGTTCGGAGAAGCGCAAACTTCGAAACACCTGACTGCAGAAATATAATAAATACAGTACTCTCCAATGTTACCAACTGGTATCTATAGACATATACCATTTTGGTACATTTTCAAGTGCATGAATCTTAATTTGGTAGATCTTTGTCGGAGGGTTTAGTTGAGATTTTAAACCAAATATTTCTTATATTGTTAAGCGTCAACAGAGAAACCATTGTGGTGGTGCTAACGCTATATAAAAAAAAGTTTAGTGACTTGCTTAACATTGGAGTAAGCGTGCACTTTGGGTAAGCAGAGAACGAGAATGCAAAAGAACTGAGAAGTTCTGAAAAAACTCTAGGTATGCGATTTTAGTCAGCCAATGGCATCAAAGGTTGGAAAGCTGCATATGAGAGTAGCAGAAGATTTAAAGAGTGACTGATAGAGTTTGCATGGTTTGCAAAGCAGGTTCTGCTGGTGCTGTGTATCACTTCTGCAAAGCGTGCAAAAAGAAAATTGCAAAGCGCAAAGCAGCCACTATACAGCATTACAATGCGGTGGACCACGAAAGAAATGAAAGAGTTACAGGTGTTGGAAGGTTGAAGTTTTCAGTGGCAAAAAAATCTGTCATTGCTGAAGTTAAAGTTGAATTGACCCTGCAGCTTCTCTATGCTGCCACTGCTCCACTGCAGTAGTTCTCAACCTTTTTGGCATATGGACTATCTTTTCAAATATAAATATACGATGGACTACTTTGCTATGCTGATACCTCATGAACAACTAGTCGAAATTTTTCAGAAACCTTTGATGAAGGATTTATGAAACTCTCTGTGGACCACTAGAATTTCCAGACGGACGACCGGTGGTCCACCTGGACCACGTTGAGAATCACTGCTCTACAGCAAGTGTTGATCATCTAAGTGACGTAGTAAAAGAGAATGGAGAGAGCAGCATTAAATTTTGTTTTTGTGTTACAGATAAATGTGGTAAGAAGAGTTAGCAACGCTAGGACGTTCCACTCCACGATACTAGTTAACCATTGGGATAACGACGTCGCTCACAAAGCTCTGCTGGTAATAGGAATATTAATGACGTACGGCATGTGGGGGAGAGTCAGTGCAGTTCAAATTTACCATTACATTATTATTGCGAAGGCTATCATTGCACATACATTTCATGAAATGCACTAAAATTGGATCTTACCAAAGTTGATGAGTAAAAGGAACAAACACAATTTGAGCACCAAACGCAGTTGGCCAATGGACAACTGCGGCGCGCTGTAATTGAAACCAAGCCTTGCGCTTGCTGGCTTAACTTCGTGTACGTTAAGTTTAAAATCATCCAGGCCAATTTCTTTTTTCAAAGTTAGTTTCCAGATCCAGAAACAAGCTGTCTGTACGATTACGAGTACATGCACAGACAAAACTATATCCCCAAAAGTGATGTTTTCGAGATCGTAAACTCCGAAACCGAAACTTCATCAAAAAATCAGAGACAGAGACCTGAAAGTTCGAGACTGAGACTTGAAGATTTCTTACCTCCACCGAAATTGTTAATAGATATTCAAAATATGTCATCACCAATTCTGACTTGTATGTTTTTCGATTTTCTCGCATTTTTCTGCTTATTTTGTCTTTTCCTTTCCTGCAGATTTGACAGACAGTGAAAAGATTGAATTACGGAAGCTTTACCAGGCCGTATCGTTTAAGTGTTGAAACCACGTGCCATAAGGCTAGAGACCGAGAGGACACTTTCGAGATCGAGACCCGCAAAAAGTGGTCTTGAGACGAGTCCCAAGGTTCCATCTCTGACCTCAACAAAGGCATTAACTGAAGTGTTGGCAAAAAATGTCAACTTACTGCACAAACTGGGCTCGTGGTGCGAGAGAGCGCGTTGACTGATTCGTCGACAGCATGTCCTGTGGAGACATCATCACATAAAACTGGCCTGAAAAGAAAACATGAATATTAGTGACATACGAAGTAACCAATACTGACCGGATAGTAATGTAAATCTTCAACAGAATTCGCCTGCGTCGGCACCTTATACAGTGGTTTAGAAATAGCGCTGATATACGCGAACTGCCAATACAAACAAATAACCGTAAGTCGTACTATGATTCAAACCCAAGATTGTAAGGTTGCTGTCAGCAAAGATTAACATCTTATTGCAATTATATTCTCCAATTGTGGAGCTGTTTGCATCCACAAGTGTCGCTATAAACGAACAAAACACCTTCTGGGGATGGGATAAGAAGTGGTGTCGATATAGGCAAATTTCCGATACAGATGAAGCCGATATAAACACAGGAAGCATTTTATTTCTGCTGGGATCGACGAAATTGTGCCGAAACGGGCAAATTGGCTATATAGACGAGTTCTACGGTACACATGTTTTTTTTCCTACTGATGTGAAAATATATGAAAAGCACTGACTTAGTCACTGGATCAAAACGAAGAAACGAAGGTGCACAAAAGTTCACCATCTGTTGCTCAGGCGCCAATGCATGTTACATTTGCAAAACTGGAATACTACTCCGGATTCTGATTACGATCTCGCTAGAGTTTCTCCTTTTGTCCTTCGCCAAGACACACATCAGAACTCTACAGTGTGGACGGACTTTCCGACAACTATGAGTAACTATACAGTTTTGATGGGTTTGTGGGAAAGAATGGTCAAAATTTTTCACCTACACAGTGGAAAAAACGATCAAAGTAAAGTTATGCATTGTCATTTTGAATCTAAAGTAGGTCTGTGCAAATCTTTACCGCCGGAGAAAAAAAGTTTAGGGGTAGATAAGACAAACAAAATGTTGAACGCACATCACAGAAAATTTTACATCTATTAAACCCTTGCCTCGAAGCAGACTGCCGCTGGGGCAGTACGCTGCAGTACACGCAAGGAAAAGCCCATTAATGAAGAAATATTCCCATGTCGACTTGTCAAATGCTACCATGCAATAAATCACGAATAAACAAATTCACGAACTTAATGCTGATAAGTTTTCTGTTAGCAAGATTTGAAAGCATAAGATTCAAAAAATGCATATTGCTGATGAACAAAAAAACTGCAGTTTTTCCATTAAGCAAACTTGCAATTCTAATCATGGTCCAATAACCCAAAATAAGACGTTTGAGTAATACAATTGCATGACTCATGACGTCATTTAATACACTAATGGCACGACTTGTCTGCGAAGGCTACTTTTGTAAGTACTTAAAGGCAATTTTTTAGTTCTGCGCTTTCGGACAATGACCGCAAGGATTTTCCAGAAAAACTAGTACGTTAACAGAACATTTCGAATTCTGTATTTAAAGCACTTTCACAATATTATGATCGATCGGAGAAAATATCCAACGCTACCTCCACTGACGGCTTGTTGTTCCTGATTTTCGGTTGACGTCATGTCAGGACTATTTCCTGTTGCACCACCTCCGGATGAGAAATACGCGAATTTTGCACCTTGCCCATCGGTAACCGACGTCGACGACGAGCCTTCATTATCGCCATTAAATGAGTTGGTCACATGGCTACCTGAAAGAGCAAATTGGTGGTTGCAAATCATGCTGGTTTGAGAACGCTCCAGTTTTTAGGGTAAATAGAAAAAATCGGAAACGTGATTCTACTGCTTTGCTGTCAGCGGTAGACAACTTTTAAATAATGCGTATATATATAAACTTCATACCAAATACAAATCTATATATTGAGAGATAAACAAATTATTCGACGCGAACCAAACTGGTTTTCTTGCGATCGTTGAAATCACACCAATAATCTTAAGACTGGTACTTTGAAACATTTCGCATGGTATCTGGGTATTTTGAAGTAATCGTAAGTTCCCCACGCTTAGTGTGAGCCATACTCGCAAAACACAGTTCATTCTGTCCGCAAACAATGGTTAAGCCACATTATTTCTGCACACAAACAGATGAGAATTAATTTTAAGTCACATCCAAATCGAGATTTTCCGTAAAAGAGTCCAACTACCGGTAACAAAAAAAAAACTCACAATCGCTAGTTCCCTTAATCGTTAGAATGACAGAAAATGTAAAATCACTCAACATATGCCGAAGTCACATCACACGTTGGCCACATGTAAGATGGTGTACGGTGGTCACAGCTGACCAAAGGAACTAAAATGACATAATTAGACAAAAAATATCATATATATTCCGAAACAATCTTAAAAACACGAGATGAGATTCAGCCGTTTGCAAAATCTGCTTTAAAAAGCCTGCTGATATCAATACACGGATTGAGATGCAACTAATATCAAAATGTCCGTTCGTTCCCCAAGAGCGAGATAAAGTACATGTCGCACCACTTTTTAATAACTGGGTACAGCATGAGTGCAATCGTTTTTCGCAGAATTTATGATNTGNTCTGGAAAAAANGAAAATACCCAATCGGAAAAAATTTTGAAAAGGATTCTACATTACAAAATTAATGACCGTCTAAACGTCATTGTCTGAACTTATTTAAGNGTCAAATGGTTGGTTGTACAAGCGGTCTAATTTTGCGTCAGATCATGCTCATTTTCGAATACCTACCCAGTTCCAATCCTGGCGACTGCAAGAAGTTTTTTCAGTGAAGTAATTATTATATACTCGCCTGTTGTGTTCCAGCACCGCCAGCGCCTTGCGTCAAAATGTTTTGTATGCCATTCGTGGTGACTATGCTCAAAGTAGCTTGCTGGTTATCGTCAGTGCCACCGACCTGAACCACTCTGTAGGTCACCTACACACCAAACTATTTTGAAAACGAAACGCCGAAACCATTTACAACGCTGGCAATTAGGCGCTTTTCAGCTCGCAAAAGCGATTTTTAGACACGTATTTCCTCTTTTTTCACACGTTTCCTTCCATAGCACGAATGTGTAAACAGCAGCAGTTCAGCAGTGGCTTGCCTTGAATACTGTTGCCTATATTCTGCTGCCAATCAATCGAAGTCGGTTGCGCAGTGGCAGCGTACCAAACGCAAGAATTTAATAGGGAAAAATATTGAAAATGCATCTGAACAGGTGTTCAATCAGATGCTAGCAACACGCAGGTGTCTGGTATTAAGACGGAGCGATAATACTACTAGGTATCAGTTACCAATCGACCGGAACCACACTTGCTGAGATGATCACACACAACTTGAAAAGCGCTAATGACATTGATATGTAGACTACAATTTACCGCCACCAAGGAATGCTGTTTGACACTTTTTAATGGCAGCTTTGAGCCAATGACTTGGAATATCGACAAAAACAAAAACTGAAGTTTGTGATATCGTATACAAATACAGCGACTGGGAATTGTGAACATCAGCCAAAACAACACATTTCACTACCTGTCCATGATCTCCGGCGCGAAACTGATAAGTCTGTAAACCGGTTTGCTGCCCCGAAACATCTCCAGCCATGGGTGATTGCACGTCAGTACCAAGAGCTTCATTAACATTCACCTCTAAACAAGAGTAATGTTCAAAACACTGGAAAAAAAGCATAGAAATTCTTTTTACTGGCTAATTACTTTACCGTGCATGAGATCGCTGCCCGACTCATCATCCAACGTGTCCCTGTGCTTTTCACTGCAAAAGAAGCATATGATTCGTGCAACGAAAATCGTTATTGGAATTCCGCTACAATTAAAATGACTGCCGCCACGTAACTCAAGGGCAGTGTTGCTCAAACTTTTTGTTCCATCGCCCCCTTTTCACTCTCGACACATCGTTATTGCCCCCAAAAGAAATGTAATTTGTTGATCAAACTTTCTATGTTGTAGAGCATGTAAGGGCTTGCGCACCCCTGGAAATTTATTGATGCCCCCTTGGGGAGGCGTGCCTCCCGGTTAAGAACTGCTGCCCTAGAGCTAGTGCCGCAACTACAAACCCCGAATTCTGACCAAACTTTTTGTCTGTAATTCTCATCAGTAAAAACCGTTTCTTCTAAAAACCATTCTTTTTCATTATGAAGTTTAAGAACGGATGTTCATCAGGTCTTGCATCTGACATGGCATAATTAAAGAACTCCTAATTTCAACAGACACCAGTAAAGGGACACAGGTGACCAGAAAACATTAGCTGCTTTCAGGGTTCCCACACATTTTCAAGCACCATTTTCCATACTTTTTCAGTACTAAACTAAAAGACTTTCATATATACCATAATTTAGCTTGACTTTTCAAAATTTTATTCATGGTACACAATGCAAAAAACTTCTGCAGAACTCTCATCAGTGGTAAAGAACAAAATTTGAATAAACGAATGGCTGATTTTAGAATTTCCATATTTTTTCAATACTTTATGCACATTTTGGCCAAATTCGATACTTTTTCAAGGTCTTGAAAATCGATTTCGTAATTCAATACTGTTCCAATATTGCGTGGGAAACCTGCGTTTTTCTTCCAGCTGACAAGGGGAAGGATGTCACTTTTCAGATGAAATTAATATTCATTGGTCCCTAATCCCAAAGCCTTTTTCCCTACTGCAATCAAAATGACCAGTGAAATACTATGTACGACAGGGGTCGGGAACCTTTTTGCCTAAGGGAGCCATGAAACCTACATATTTTTAATTGTATTTCCGTGAGAGCCATATAATATTTTTCAACATTTAATGCAACTAACTTACTAACTAAAGTGTGCATTTTTAAGAAAAATCAACAATTTTAAACGATGGTAAATGTCTGAATTTTATTTTTACTAACAGGCTTCTTACTATAATGCGACTTTGCTGCTGCGTGGTGTTGCTGATGGCTTTGTAGTCTGGTAGATGGAAAATTAGAAAAAAAGTTTCATTCATATAATCGTGTTAAGAAAATATCAAACGAGCCAGATGCCATCATCAAAAGAGCCACATCTGGCTCGCGAGCCATAGGTCCCCAACTCCTGATGTACAACACAGGAGAGTTTAAGATGAAAGCCAATCTGACAACCAAATTATTATGTCTGGTACCTGGTATTTCTTATATATTCCATTAGTTTTTACACAAATTATGATATCTTGAATCCTACACAACTTCTTAGCAGCCTAATGCCGTTTATAATGCCATTCACAACTGTGTCTTTTATTTATTGTTTAAATGCTTGCCTGATGTTCTATGTAAAAATACAAAATTGTACACCACACTCGGACAATGGTTTCGCGGAGCTTCCTTTAGTTTGCTTAACAACTCTAATGAAAAAAACTGTCAGTTTACAAAGATTGGGAATACATATTAGGAAGTTCCAATGTGGCTGACATGCACAATGACCGCAATTTATGAATTTTCACTGCTTTTTGTTTATTCTGTTCAAATTATTTCCGAGAATTTACCTAAAATAGATCAGGTTGCCAATTAAACTTTTGTCAATTTTGGTTTGAACTTAACCACTGCACTAAGTGAAGCTGCAACCTGTGGTTTGAGCATCAACATGGACACACCTTACAAAAATTTGAATGATTAATGGAAATGTTGAATTTATTCAATTTTACTTTAAAACTAAAACCCAGCTTTTTCTTAGAGTGAAAAGAAAAATCTTTGAGTGAAACAGTTCATTATTCTAAAATGCCAAACTAATCCTTGTTGAAAAAGGAGAGAGACAATCAGAAGAGATTAGGAGAAATTATTGGCTTAGTATGCATGCATTTTCTTATTATGTATCCATAATGAAAAAAACGTAAAAAACATTTAAACACCTTCGTTGCCAGGACAGTTCACATGAACCTTGGTTTCTAGCATCACTTAGCAACTCCATAATTTGCCAGGCAATTGAGCTAGAGAGCTATTTAAACCTGCAAGATACGTAGCTGAGTCTTCTAGTTTGCAATGAAATAAAAATTTGGGTTTTGTGGGTGATGTCGTAAGTGGGGCAAGTTTTGCTGCCATTTTCACTCAGGTTACCTGGCCCTGGGCCCCAACCACTAGATGGAATTTTGTAAGGTTCTTATTGGAAACTAAGCTAGAATCCGAGTCTTTTGATCCTTTGATTGGCTTTCTAGCGTTTCTGACAGGGCTGTGGCGCTGGAGCCAATACAATTTTGGATGGCTGGAGCCAGAGCCTGAAATTTGGGTTCAAATTCAACAGAAAAAATGCTAGGCAAGCAAGTTGTTCAAACAAATAAATAGTTTTTAGTTTTCATTGGACCAAATCATTGTGGAGCTGGAGTCAAAAACTTGAGATCCCTGGAGCTTGAAATTTGAGCTCTGGCTCCACAGCCCTGGTTGCTTGGTTCACAAGTTACGGCATAAAAACAACAAAATAAAACTTTCGCACCCGGGAAAATTCAAGCAGTTTGCAAGAAAACAGCCAGATCGCACGTGGCTTTGCACGGGAATTTCTCCAGTCTGGTAAGCGGTACAGACCCGGTCAAAAGCTCAAAAGATTCGGCAAGCCTTGTACTTTGCACTTTAAAAAACTTTTTTTGGTTCGGGGATGCAGATTTTTTTTGAGTGACGTCTTCAGCCGAGGACTTTTAGGCTATCTTGGCCAACTTCACCTGGCCCTGGGCCCAAACCGCTAGATGGTAGTATTTCAGTGAAGTTTTATTGGAAACTAGGCTACAATCCGAGTCTTTTGATACTTTGGATGACCTGCTAAGGTTTTGGGTTCAAAAGTTATGATCTGAAGTAATAAAAATATGACTAATTAATTAATTTGTTTATTTTAGATCATAACTATTGAAACAGAAACGCTACAAAGTCGATCAAAGGCTCAAGACTCAGACTTGAGCCTAGTTTCCAATGAAAACTTCAGCAAAATACTTTGGCCTAGCGATTGGGCCCTAGGCCATGTCACATGAGCCAAAATGGCCCCAAAACTACTTCACTTATGATGTCAGTCACGAAAAATCCGCAACCCCCAACCAAAATTTTTTTTAAATGCAGACTAGAAGACTGGCCGATCCATTTGAGCCCTTCAACAGCTCTCTAGCGCAATCGGCAGAGGAGCTATGGTGTTGGTAAGGCAACCGAAAACTGCTAGTTTTAGGCCAATTTCAAAGTACGAATATATTGTACCACGGCTCTCAAAGTGTTAAGGGGATTTATTAATCATTTTCTTGTTTTAGGTCATAACTTTTGAACCAGAAATGCTATAAGGCCAATCAAAGTTTAAAAGACAGATTCTAGCCTAGTTTCTAATAAAAAACTCTAGCCGAAAAATGCCATCTAGTGGTTGGGGCCCAGGGCCAGGTAACCTCAAAAACAATGGCCTAAAACCTACCTCACTTTTGATGTCACCCACAAAAACCTGAAACCCAACACCCATTTTTTTTCTTTGCAAACTAGAAAACTTGCTGCATCTTTTGAAGAGCTCTAAAAATGTACCCCAGTTCTTAGTTTTAATGATGGAAAAAGTTAACACAAAACAATGAACTAGCATTTAAAAGCATGACAAATTTAGGAATGAGTACTGAACTTATTTCAACATACCATACTAAATGAAGCAATTACCAATTATTCACAATGTCGAGACATCCATGGGCAAAGTCNCTCAGTCAGTACTCAAATTGTCAAATAGAAAATCAGGTCAGTGCTAATGAATTTTCAGAGTTAAGCAAATTCTTTTCAGAGTTAAAGGAATAAACAGCAGTAGCCAAGGCAGTGACAAATGTGAAATTAGACAACTGAATGAAAATATTTCTGAGCAAATGGATATGTTATTGTGGATAATGTCTTCAAATAGTTTTGAGTGAATAAGTGGTTGCAATAATCAAAGTGAAAGCCTTTTTTCTCTTCACAAAACTTACAGAAAATGAGGAAACTCACATGCAATGTGTGCAAAAACCCTTTGTTAACAGCCAGTATTAGAAACCAGTACAATTTACAAAGGCAGTGGCTATAGATCAGGGGTGAACAACCAAAGATCCACCAGCGGACCTTTATTTTTGAAAAGTTATTTATCCATGACATGTAATGTGACAGTAACGCATGACAATTGTGCACTCGACTGCACTACACTTGGTAGAAATGTAATAAACCTAACCTTCAAACACAAACCGTAAACCTGAATAAAAAAGTTTTGAAAAAAGTAAAATACAGGTCCCATGAATAACAACTACTACCAACACGAAAGGCACCATGGTGAGAGCCGAACCAAAAACCATTCACACAGCAGATGTAATACATAACAAGCTTGGGACACTAGGCGGGACGAAGAGTTTTCTGAGAGGGGCTCAAACTTTTTAAACTATGTTGAGTAGTTTTAAACATGTCCAACAAATTTTTCAAAGGCGAAAGATTTTTAAGGAGGGGATTTGCTCCCCCTAGTTACGGGCCTGACAATGCTATGCTTAATCTGTATCTGGATATGCCACTGTTTAATGAAGATGAACATACAGAACAAAATAAGCAGTCAGAAGATACAAAAAACTTACAAAACTTGTTTGTAAGAACTTTGTGGAAAAGAGATAGTTTTTTCAAGTAAAATTCACAGCAGATTTTAACAAAATCACAGGAATTACATAGCAAAGATCAGTGGGAAGATTTGCAGTTCAGAAAACAGCCAGTTTTTCTTTGGTCTGGTTATGGGCAACTTTATTGTCTTGTTGAGCCTCTAAATATGGCCAGTTTTGTTTTGCAAACCACTGTTACTCTTTGGAGTTGCTTGCAGAAATTGTTTGACAGTTCTTTCAAGTCTGGGAACAAAAATTTAAACACATGTAGATTGCAACATATAAAGCAGTGTTTTACATGTTTAATAAAGACTCATGGTAATATTTTAACTGTTTGACCCACTGCCTTTCATACTGCAAGGTAAATAAATGTCATTCATTTTGCTTGTTAGAAAAAGTTTTCTTGCAACATTGATAAGTTGTGATTATTATAATTATAAACTGTTCAATTCTGGCAAGTCTGTGAAACTAGATAATAATTAACTAAAGGTAGTGGCTATGCATACGCCTTGTATGACAAGGTTCAAATAAAATGCTGAGTTTGTCACTCCAGTGCCAACAACGTCATAGTATCGCAGATATGTTTAAGCCATTAAGGTCTGCTGTGCCAAAGGTTTTCGGTTTGTCTCTNACTTTGGCAACTGTCATTTTAGTAGTGGTTGCAAGTTTCAATTCATGGGACCACTTTTTCTTTACTTTTTTCAAAACTTTCNNAACTCTAGTTTTAGGGAAAAGGGTTAGCGTTAGGTTACATTTACTACATTTCTACCAAGCCTAACTGCATTCTCCTCGTGCGTTACTGTCACATTACAGGTGGCATATTAATAGGAAGTGGCTACAGAACCACCCATGGATCTTCCTATTTCAAAACTTGTTCCACCGTACTGCCTTGCATGATGTGGTTCGAATAAAGCGTTTTGTTTGTCATTCAAGCGGTGTCGATCTGGTAGCGTAACGGATAGATTTCAAGTCTGCCATGCCAATGGTTGAGGGTTCACTTCTCAACTTGGTGCTTTGCATTTTCGTAATAGTGACTGCTTGCATGTTTCAATTTGTAAGACCAGTTTTTCTTTACTTTTTTCAAAACTTTCCCAACTTTTGCTTTAGGGGTTAGCATTAGATTAGATTAGTGTTAGATTACCGTTAGTTTAGCTTACGTTAGGTTAACTTAGGGTTAAGGTTGGGTTAACCTTTTGTGTTTACTCTGTTTCTACAAAGCCTAACTGCATTTTGTCCTCATGTGTTCCTGTCAACAAGGAGATGGTTGACTAAGGTTTCAAATTTAAAGATCCACGGGAGGTTCTGTAGCCACTGCCATATTAATCAGGTTTCAAAGGTGAACCTGCTGTAGTAACTGCCTTAACTGAATGGATACTAAGCTTTTGCTTGAGGTACAGTAGGCCCAGGTAGGGCAGAGTAATAAATCTGTAGGCTAGTATTATTATTAACACAGTTGCAGTACTGCAAAACACCATTGCAATATTTGTTTTTTGTTTTATTGTTTCTTCTGCTCGTACAGTACTGCTTTGTATCAGAACTCATACGAAACAATAGGGCAGTGAGTGTAACGTGAATGTTAAATTAAGGAAGTGCCTTCATCATGAGGTTCTAAACCACGAAACGAACGACTTCGATCAAAAACAATTTGAATTATTATGAACATTCAACATGCCTATTCTAATTCAGTTGCTCACAGCAATATCAAAAACAATATATGGCAAAGAAGCAAGTCCGCGAAGGTTTTCCAATGTACCCACAACAAACGATGACATGGTACCTGTTATCAAGTGCTTGGTCCAGCGATATGTCCATCACACACGGGTAGGCATTTAAATTCCACGCAAAAAATCACGAGTTTAGGTCACGGGAACAAACAAGATCATGTGATTACCCAGTCTACCCACTGCAAGAAAGCAACCGATGTGTCAAAGCGCGACGATGAAATATTCATCCGCATTAGACAAAATTGCTCTGAAATCACATGCATGGGGTCTAGTTTTAATGGACCATAGTTTGGAGGCAAATATATCAATGTCTTCAATTATCTAAATATTTCCCCTTTTTATGAAAAACTCTCATTTACAAAAGCAACAATAGATTTTTCATCTAACAAAACAAATGAATAGTTTTCAGTTACGGTTGACTGGTGGCAATCTGATGGAAGTTACCGGTGTCAAACGAAATTTCTGACCTCTGCGAAATTTGTGACCTATTATTGTTTGTCAGTTATTTTGCTTCTCAGAGTAAAGGAAAAAAGTTTCGCGATTACTTTTTTGATGTGTGTAGCGTAAATCAAAACTTTTTGATTAGATGTCAGATACCCACAACAAGCTACAGTACTGGAGTAATTATAACTATCGCAAAAATTTTGGACTTCGTCCTCTACCTCATTTATTTTTCTAATCCTAACCCGACATACCTAAACACAAAACTCCTAGCCCTAATCATCAATTTTCTCAGGGCATTTGATATGTAGAACATTACTCTGTGCATGCGATTAGGCGTGAAGTCAGAAAATCCGCAAGTCAGAAATTTCGTTTGATACCGGAGTGGGCTCCTGCCGCAGCTTGGATTAGCAGCATCCGGAGTCAATATTTAGGTTCGAGGCGAAGCAAGAGCTGGAGTCAACATTAAGGTCTGTGCAGGAGGCCAGGAGCTAATCAACATTTTTAAGGGACTTACTAAAGATTTTGTAATGATGGTTGTCGTTGTCAAGTCAAACAGAATTAGGGTTGCCAGATCACTTGAAATTTTTTCAAGGACATATTTTTCAATGAGGTGCGGTCAGTGGCGTGGAGATGTTTGGTGATGCCTGGAACGACTGCTTGATTGTATGCCCCACGAGCAAATTCTAGTGTTGAGCAGTGGAGTCGTGTATGGTGGTCAATGTAATTGGATATACTATCAAAGTTGTTTGTATTATCAAAGTTGTTTGAAAAACAACTTTGTATTATTATCAAAGTTGTATTATCAAAGTTGTTTGAAAAAAGTTGTTTATCACAGAGTATACTCTTATTTGACAGAACACAATCTAATTGACAAAAGACAATACGGTTT
>JGI24022J15233_10001799_pt1 | contig 18847 bp, 9 predicted proteins | sample Ectturendosymbi2_FD_15233 | JGI IMG/M metagenome (IMG submission 15233) | reverse complement strand
CAGAGATTGCTGAAAATCGTGAGGTATTTCGAGTCGCCCTAGGGCTGCTGATCCCAAGACCCTCCTGAGAGGAAAAGCGGGTGTGAAAGTGAATGAATGATTTGACGTGTGTACCTCTGAAGTGCTTATCTTGATTTTGAAAGGATTTAGTTGGATGGCGTATGTGGAAGAATAAAAACAATTTACACCGCGCTTCACCTGGTGGAAAAACAGAGGCATTGATCTCCAACACTTTGCCACAGTAGTATACTTAATTTTCTTAAACTTCCCTGAAAACTGTTTTCCTAATTCACACTCCCCAAGCAAAAATGATCTTACTTGTACGGTTTTCAGTTTTACATGCATCATCACTCTGGAAATACAAGCATCGCGTACACCACGTATTCGTGACATCCCGAGTTACTATTCTGCTGGATTTAGCCAAAAACTTGCAGGTTATGCCAACTTTTTTCACATTCGAAATATGATTGATATGCATTGTCTCTCTAGAACCTTTCATAAAAAAGTTTTCCGTTCACCTGTGTGCAATACATACACTACACAATACCGCCAAACAGTGCAGAACCGTGGAGATCGTTACAAGATTCTGCAAATTTTTTAAGTTTACAAGAAATTTTACGCACCGGAAAAAGTGCAAATGTACTTGGTGAAATAGCTAACTGTGTAAACCAAGTACAGGAATAGTTAAGTTATTACATACACCACTGCAACAAAACCGTTATGCCATATCTAAAGTGGTTCTGCTACTCTACTACGTGGGGTTGACATGCTCAAAACACTGGGTTTTAAAAAAATTTCAAGCCACAGCGCTTCAACCAGCAAATCTCTAATCTTGCAGATGGCATTTGAAGAAGGTGTGAACTGCAGCGCTTCACATTGGAGTTTCAGCTTTTTTCATTGTTGAGAAGAGTAATCAGACTTTGTCAAAAAAACGCGTTATAAGCAGGGTTGCGGAGTCGGAACCGGAGTCGTAAGGAGTCGGAGGTTTTTGGATGGAGTCGGATTCCTAACAACACTAGTAGTCAGAGCCGGATTTTTTTTGTCCGACTCCGACTCCGGATGTCCAATTGGATCATTTTTTACATCACACTCCTAAATTGGGAATTCCTGTTGAAATGGTACACTTTCTTTTGAAACTTTTGTTGAAACAGATTTCTCGCTGTGCACCACAATTTCCATTGATTTTAACAGCCAAATTTCATTCCCTTGACGTTAAGGAGTCGGAATCGGAAATTTTGGAAAGGTCGGAGTTGGAGTCGGAGTCAGATATTTTACCTCCGACTCCGCAACCATCGTTATAAGCCTAGACTTTGTTGGACGAACTGTCAACGCAATTTGCTACAGAACTACTGTAATGAAGAACCGGCGAAACAACAAATACGCATTCATCTAAAAAAAAGTCACGCACTGTAAAACTACAGAAATGTTGTTCATGCCAGTCTAATCTCGATAATTGTATGCATACATGTCTGCAGAACAAGGGAAGAACAAGTATGTACCCTGTCTGAAAGAGCCTCGAGAAGAGAGTCGAACGTCCTGAAGTTACGTTTGGTGATAGCTACCTTGAAAGCCTGCGGAATAAAAAAGACACGATTGGCACCGTAATGGAAAATAACATATAGTCCTGGAAAACAGAATTCTATGATCCTTGCATTCAAGGTACACAAGGTAATTCGTTTGACTTATGCTGCTGTTGTTAGCTTTATTCTAAATTGCTCTTTTCTGCTTGCTACGTTTTTCAACGATTGCACTGCAATACTACAGTAGAGCTGCGTTTATATATGAAGTGCACGAAATTTGCAAAGAATTCAATCTTAGTGGAAACATTTCCACTGTTGTTTCAGAATTAAGAAGCATGGCCTGTCACGTTCTTCTGTAGAAGTCGCTGGCTAGCAATCTGTACCAACATTCTGTGTTTCAACAAATTCCCTAAGACCAGGGATCTCCAAACTACGACTCGCGGGCCAAATCTGGCCCTCTGGATTTTGAAATTTGACAAGCCTCTCTGGATTTTGAAATTTTACATTTTCCTATGACATTTCAAGCAAAAAAGGTTGTTTTCTTAGTTTCGAGAGGTAAAATTAAATACCACCACTTTTGGCTACCCCTGGAAAAATCCATTATTGCCCCACTCCCTGGAAAAAATCTTTCCGATGCCCATGTCTGCTGATGTGGTTTCTCACATCTTTTGTTATGGACATGCCTGCTTCTGGAGAATTCTTTTAATATCAAAGGTTGAAAAATGTGTAAGAATAATTCTGGTTTGACTCTGTGTGCACGTTTGTAGTATAACAGTTATTTATTGGTTTACATGCAATAATTGTTGGCTTGGTTCTGTAAGAAAAATGATCTTTTTGCCATTACTCAGCAGGTTAATTCAAAACCGACACCACTCGGTCCGTTTCGGCTTGTTTATATTTTTTGAAGTTATTAGACATTTTTGACGGATAATTTGGCATTTTTGGTCCATATGGATCTGGCAATCCTACCAGACATAACTCAGCCTTAATTTTGATTGAAGGCTACCGTTTTTGTTTTCTGTCACTATCAACAGTCTTTTTTGTTTGGCGCCCCCAAGTTTTACGCAAACAGAAACTTAGAGTCCACTACTTCATTGTCATATATACCAAATTTCGGTTCTCCCACTGCGCACTGCTGCCATTGACAGTGCGAATTATTTATGAAAAAAACAGGCTGTATGGTAGTTGAACGACGATGAGGTAAAAATTCAACATATAGTTGGTTCGTTGGAAACTTCAAAACTGCTTTCCATTCACTGGAGCACCCACCACCTTTCCGGTATTTGAGCATCCACAGAACTCACCCAAACCTGACATAAAATTTTCCCTAAACAATTGAAACAGCTCAAATTGAAACAATGTTGTGATACAGTCCTGCAGTTTTACTGGAGAATACAGCAAGCTTGTGCATGGATTTTTTCCATGGGATGGAATGAGACAGTGGACTTGAATTTTGTTCCATGTCCCATCGTTAGTAATTTCTGGTCATATAGCAGGAATTTTCTGAAGTTGAATACCATTATTATATGCTCACAGCACAGTAAGTATTACACGTAGAGGCTCAGTACCATGAGGAGTGACGCGAGGCACCCGAAAATAAGATCGTTCGGTCTTTTTTGGGTGACACGTGATAAAACGGTTACCCAATTTTCATTGGGTTTCCTTACTGGACGTTTTGGGGTATTTTAGCCGCGGCTTTGCAGAGGGTAAAAATTAGACATGCCCTTGTAATGTACCATCATGTAATGTACTTCATATTACTAGTTTCGCGTGATTCTCATGTGAAGGAGCAGTCACAATTACCGATGGGTTGAGATAGAAAAAGGTTTCCTGGAATAAAGTTTACTGCAACACAATTTCAACAGGTGAGTTTGCCTAAAAGGTTTGTTATGAAAACTAGAAAACACATTCGTTTTGCTATAACATATCGTGAAAGTTTTCAATCGAAGCATAGGCAAATCGACGATTGCACCACTGTACCAAATTTCATTGCATGTGCCTGATGTACGCGGCTAATAAACGATCTCATGTTGCCCAGTGTTTAATCCGTATAACAGCAATATGGCAAGCTTTTGATCTGCACGCTGCTTCAGGCAAACTAATTTTATTCAAATGTGCGCATGGATGCTGGAACAATGAAAGAGCTAAGAAGTCAAGCGTACGCGTGAGAGTAGTACAATCCAAAAAAGCGTATCTAAAACTATGTAATGCAAAGTAGCGTGTGTCAAACTATCTCGTATCTTCACATTGGCAAATTTCTTAGCAACTGTGTCAACTCTCAAAACTTTTCTTCTCTGGATATCTCACTCATAGGAACGATAATTAATCAGGCATCCCTCTTTCCAAAGCTACTGAACAATCAACACAAGATAACCCAAACGTATTCTCACAATTACTGTGTTTACACGGTACTTAGCAATTATGGCTTTTTCGACTGTGGTCATACGAAAATGGGGCTAGCATTGGTCACAACCTCGCATCCACTTGCACATCGGCCGCAATCCTTTGTGGCTTTCGAGTTCTGGACCACCTCGCAAGCAGGGCCGATAAGATGTGAGTCGGAAGGATTTTTTCCAGGCGGCACTAGTAGATTTTTCCAAAAATTTTTCTAAGGGGGGCCAAAAGTGGTGAAATTTGTTCTTTCCCGCTCGAAACTAAGAAACCAACATATGTTCTAAAATTTTCAAAATCCAGGGAGGCCTTGGCCCGTCTTGCACCCCCTTCCGACACCCACTGCCGATAAAGGCCAAAATGAAGCCACAAACTGCAGGATGACTCAGCAAGAAAAAAGCCAGAATCGAAGCAAATCCACAATTTAGCCACATGAAATGCGCCACGTAAACACAGTGATAGGAACCAAATCACCTAGAAGTGTTACATGCACAAGTAACGTTTCTCATGCAGCAAAGATTAGCCTTCGTTTAGCCCAGGGCTGGGGAACCTATTTAATATCACAGGTCGCATGAATTGTGCATTATCGCTGGCGGGCCGCAAAATCATATAATTTTATCCTAAAATTCTAGTTTCATCCAACTATGAGGAAGAGTGGCTTCTCTTGACTGTATCTAAGCACCTGCTTATCTTGGAGCTTCGTTTTGACGCGATGTTGTACTCTAATTTAGGTAATGAAAATTCTGATGCGGGTCATATCAAATGTTCACGCGGGCCGCATTTGGCCTGCGGGCGGCAGGCTCCCACCCCTGGTTTAGTCCTTCGCAATAAAAGGTGACACAGCTTTTTACCTGCATGTGAGCATCTCCGCTTCTATAAAACGATACCGTTTTTGCTGTTGACTGAGCCGCAGCTTGTTTCAAACTCATTCGGGTGGACGGACTTCGGTTGGAACTACTACTGCTCTCTTCGCCAATTGGCGCACTCATCCTGGTCGGCTGTAACAAGTGCGGATAAAAGTTCATCGCGGAATCATTGCCGACAGTCGAGTTTTGACCCACGGTGGACACAGCGCCGTACTTGGAACTGTGACCGTGCTTCGATGCATGACCAGTGTTTTCATGATGTGAGTAGCCCATGTGATGTTGCACTGGGTTCGGCTGATGTCTGGACATTGCACTTCCGTACAGCACCGGCTTAGTCGTGAGCATTATATCACATTCGTATCGTTGACGTTAATATGCGCCACATGGTTCCTCAGCTCTTGAAAAGTCAGTGAACTGCGATTAAATACCGACCATAACTGCAAATACTTAGGTACCTGGAGAACAAACGCTAAGACCTGAAAGCAAAACATTTTAAGTAAGGCACGTTGCAACTCGCACGACTTTAAAATATGAAGGTGAATTTTGACTCAAATTGGGTCGAACTTTAAGTGATCTACGATCCCTTTAAAGTTTAAATGAAAATGCATTTTTCACTCATATTTTAAGTAACTCTGTTTCCAACTAGTGAGAAGCACCTTCAGCAAATCGTAAAATGCAGGCAAATATACGCTTAATTAAATAAAGCGGAACCGCAAATCTTTGAAAATAACTATTTAAAATATCAAGTATAAATAAAATTAAATTTCAGTCAAAACTAATCTGTGAAAATTATTATGTGCTTCAGTGAAATTGTTTTCAACGAAGTTCCAGTGAACTCACGTTTCCTTTGAAATAGAGCCATAACCTACTGGACCGCAGTCTGCGTTTTTGGTTATGGTTTGAGGCAGAGGTTCCCTCCTCTTTGGCGTTGGTCATTTATACTCGCGCCTCACCTAACCTTACAATCAAACACAAAAACAAAACAGCATTTTATTTGCCATTGCATTGCTTTTCAATAGCATGTCGCTGCCATACTCGTGCCCCACTAGCGAACCTTTCACGCTCCTCAGGGGGCGCGCCCACCAGTTTAAGAACCCAGGGTTTAAAGCTAGCGCTACATACTATCTTGGTCAGGTGTTGTTCAAGTGTTTGATGGTCGTGTGAAAAGAAGGGTTAGGGATTTTATTTTATTTTCACGATACTATATGCAGCTGCGTTAGATAGAGAGAAATATTAATAAATTTCATCTAAAACATCGTACGATGTACAGTATCCAAGCCGCAAACAGAACTCACAGCCGTGTTTACGTAATACTTATACGCTCTACGTACTAATCATTCAACAAAATGGTTTGAACAAGCTAACCGAACCAAATGAACTGGCCACTGTCTTTAAGTATTTTAAATTAATAAACGTAAAGCAGTTTGACCTCGTTGTTCCGCTCCTAAAGAGTTCGCCACGATTTCCAAAACTTAGTCTTGTATTTTTGAGCTTTAACCCAAAATTTTCATTTGCAATCTATAACGACTTGAGAATCGCATTGATTTTTGCTTCTGTACACAAACAAGAGTCACTATACCGCATGGGATATAAAGCATGACCCAACGAACCAGCAGTTAAAAACCATAAGACTGAACGCGTCTGTGACTAAGCAGTTTCCCCTCAGCGCACAAGTTAGGCAAATTCATNCAAATCATTAGGCCTTAATTTAAAAGAACCCAGCATAAAATCTCGCCTGATCTACCGAAAAGCGCCAAGCAGGTTAGCCTGGTATGTCATTGATGTTTTAAGCCATAGGTCTAGGAGCAGACGAATTTTTGAGGGTGAGAAGTACATTTCGCCCGAACTTCGCCAAACTTGCACGAAAAATATTTGTGTGGCAAACTTTCCTCCTACAAATTTTCTGTAGCAGTTGGTTACTCATTACCAACTGTTAAACTTTCACGAACTGTACAACATGAAGATTTTCTTTTTTTTATTTGTATTTTTTGTTTTGCAGGTCAAAAAAAGTTTTTATGGAGAAAGCAAAATAAAAGTCAGGCTTTTTTATTTTATTCTTTTATTCAGTCAGACTGATTGATCACTCAATAGGAAACAAAGGTGTCAAAACTTCTGTGCCCAAATTTTCAGGGATTTTGCCCGAATTTACGACAAATCAAAACTTTTGAAGGGTGCGCTTGCATCTCCTGCACCCCCAGTTGCTACACCACTGTTTTAAGCAAGCGCTGATGCGCACTTTCAAGTCGCTCAGTTTAAGACACATGCGGTGTTTCTGGACGCATGCGGCGATAAACTGAATGAAACTAATTTCATTCCAGGTACCTGAAAACAGTCTAGGGCAGTGGTTTCCAACCCGAGGCGTGCGCCTCACAAAAGGAAATTGATTTTTAAGGGGAGTATGGAGGCTTATGGACGAGGTCTGGATTTTAATTTTTTATTTCATTCTTCTTTTTCATGGATGCTGCGTTCTTTGGAGACTTATTCAAACCAAGGTATTGTCGTTTTAAGCTCCTTAGCTGAAACGGAGTTCACTTTTTAAATCATAAGATTTATATATCACCACATGGGGTCAATCACGGTTTTAGAGGTGATTAGGTGGGGCATGGGAGAAAATGGTTAGGAGCCACTGTTCTAGGGCAATCAGGACTTAACATTAAGTCTCGAGGCGAAAAGTAAAGTAAGTCTTGTAACAGTTCACAGCTTGAGAGAACATTCCCGGAAGTTACAACGTGAGTTTTAAGTAGATCCAAGAAGCCGTGACAAGCCGCTCTAATTTTCAATGCTGAAAACACAATGCGTGTACGTTTATCAGTTAGTACGAACGGAATTCGGTTTGCTGGTGAGTTGCACATATTAGTTACATTTTTACATAACGATTTTTTCGCCTACTTGAGGACCAAGGGAAAAATTCCCATTAGAATTTTACAGCCACCAAGTCACTAAACGACACGTCTAGCCGTTCACTTTTATCAAACCACTCAACTCGCGCCAAAAGCCTTAAGCTCTGCAAAACAAATTTGCACTGCTTTTTTACGCTTTCATATGTAAGTAATCATCAATATCAACGACATCAGCGTCACATAAAGAAGCGAATGGTTACATACACGTATCAGAGCATAACTTGTCTAAAATTGAGCGTTGCTAAGAACCTATTACTACACAAAAAAACACAAGATAAAAGATACTTGAAAAGCACTAAAGTTGATCGTCACACTTCACAATGGGTGGTTTGGAAAATGACGCATTGTATAAAAGAGCTGTTGCTTCAAGGATCACGCGTGAATCTTAGTCGTATCAAAACAAGTCTCTCGGGTCCAGTTCAAGCCCCAAGGCTTTACTTCAGAAACTAAAGCACAATGGCTCCTTCGAAAACCAGTTGAAACATACATAGGCAAGTCAGTCAAACAAGACGCTGAGCTTTGCGCATATCTGTGTATTGCACATAGGCCAAGAATTAATTTTAAAGTTCCTCCACACTTTTCAAAAAAATTTTCTATATGCAATTTCAAACTCAAATACGATTCAATCGTCGTCAAACACGCTTCATTTGTATGTGATGTCCAAGAGTTGTGATAGAGGTCTGGTTTAACGAAAGCATCTACATTTCACATAAAAAAGAAAATCGTTGAATTGTCTTTGAATGTGTCAAACAGCTGGAAGCAGGCTTGGGTACATGGCCTTTTTGCGGCCGAATTGTAAAAATTTGGCCGTTTGCAGAAGAGGTTTGGCCGCAAATAGTTTGGTTGGCCTTTTTTGAGTATTTTTGAAAATTTGGCCGATTTTTGACCTAAACTATTTTACATGCGTGGAATCACATTCCGAAAATTCAACACTCAAAATGTCTCCATGTGCACTCTCAGAAGCACGCCTCCCTTCCAGCCAGTTGAAATTACCCAGTTTTAACATTGCAAACCCCGGGAATGAAAATAGTTAAGGACACATAATGATCGTTGTTATGTAGGCTAATCAATCAATCGAACTTCTACTCTGTAACTTTGTTTGAAATCTGGTCAGTCAGGCAATACTAACTTGCTAAATAAATTGTGTTAACAAAAATATTTCTTTATAAAAATAAATAAAAACCGCATTTAGCCTTATCAAGAAGATTTGTCCGTTTATGAGCGTTCGCCTGGCCAATACGCTGATGAAGTATCTACCAACCATGGCTGGAAGTATTTTTTACAGTGCGCACCGCACCTATCTATTATAGGGGTGGTCAAATTGCGGCCCTCTTTGTGCGCCCACGGAAGCCTGCAGCAAATTAGAAAAAAAATTTGAAAATTTTCAATTTTTTTTAAGAAAAAATTCAATTATTTGCATGTGTTTATTAACCTTGCCGTCTGTGTGTTGCATTATCTTAGAACGCACTAAAGGTCCCGTCTTTGACTTTACTTGTTCTACTGATGTAAGTCTCCGAAAAGCATGTGTGCCATTGACCTATCGCCACAAAAGTAGAAACAGGACTTTTAGCAAAAACAGAAAACATGAAACTGTAAGCTGAAGGGTTCTCTGCGTAGCCAAAGCCAAATTGATTCCGCTTTGCTAGAGACCGCCAGTACCTGTCACATAAAACTTGAAAAACTGTTCAAAATGTTATTGAAACTTACGCTTTTATTTCACTGTTTGGTGAAAACGTTTTATGAACGAATGTGCAATTCATAAAAACAACAATTTTACAAAAAAAATTAAATTCTTTTACTGGTGTTTCCAACTAGACCTAGAAAAACATACTCTTTTACAGAAATACTGCAAAGCTGTGTGAAACGAAACATGCTTTTCGAATAACTGTTTGCAGCCGATACGCTTCATCAAACTCTTTAGATGCTCTGTGAACGAACGAACCGAAAGGTGCAATTTGTTTTTTCTCCTACCTCATGTAAACCACGCATCTCTACAACGCATTTGCTCCATAGCAACTGATGATAACTTTCGCTAAAAAACTAATTACACTGTTCTGCAGGTTGGTAAGAAACGCAAAGGTTTTTAGCTTCTGTGGTCCTTCCATACTTAGATTTTCGAAAAGTCAGAGTTAAACCATTCAGTCAATGAGACCTACTAGCGTAACTGAAGGGGGAGGGGTGCGAAACGCCCCCTGGCCAAGCTAAGGGTAGAAACCTGAACCCCACTTTGTTTATATTTCGGCATTTAGTATTCTTTCGGTTTTCAGTAGGTTGTTGTTTTTTTGCGTTTTCTGGAGTGTTATCCCGCGATTTCGAGTTTTGGTATATACATCCACATCCAGATTCACTATCACTTCTCAACGTTTCTCTGAGTGTCAGCTAGTGTGTCCCTTACGGTGGCCTTTCAGCTAAATTTCCCCCTCCCCAGGGTCAAACCTCTACTTACGCCAGTGATGAGAACCCATAATTAAGAATATGTCGCAGAAAGAGCGTATGAGGCTGCTCTGCCAGCATCTCAGCTTGACTGAGTCGATACGCTTGTTTACTTAATTGGTGGAAAATCCCAAGCGAAAACGAGCGTTTAAGTGGGTGTTTAACATTAAAAAGAGCAGACCGCTCGAACAAGCAACATTCTTCGATCAGATATAGAGCTGCTTTAAACGATTTCAGCCTTTCACTGGCTAAAGATAACAGTTGGTTGAAGTTGTCAAATCACAAATTATTGCTCTAAAATTCATCGCTGTTTACTGCAGAGTTGCAAGTCGGGCCGCGCTTTGTGGGTCGAGGCGGGCTCGGGCTTAAGTTTGTCAAAATGTTTCGGGTCGATTTCGGGCCTGCCTACAAAATTTTTCGCAACGAGAGACTCTTTTGTCTCCAGTTACTGTTGGAGCAATCGAGTTAATTAAATCTTCAATAAAAATGATTACCGGTAATTGTTAATTATTTGGTCGTGTTTAGTTTGCTACGCCACCAATTCCCCGCAGTTGTGCATATCCTGACTCACTCGGTAAAATTGGCTTTCGGGCCTAAATCGGGTTTCATAACTAACTGCCGGGCTCAAGCCGGCTTCGCGCTTGTGATTTCGGGTTCGGGCCGGGTTCGGGCTTCAAAATGAGTCCCGTATACAACTCTGTTTACTGTTTTAACGAAAATTAGCGAGACCAATCATTCATAACTACGTTTGAGATCAGTGGTGGACTTAGGGTTGAGAGCCCGAGGCAAGGCTGAAAAGGGGGTTTTCTGATGAATTATACTCAGCCAACCGTGACAAGACCTTTTGATCAAGCCTATGAAGGAGATATGCGGGCCACCCAAGGATACGTTTCTTAAGACTACGGCATGACTGTCATAACAGAAAATGCAAAGGAGTATTCATGATACGCAACTTTGAAAACATTGAAAGTTGGGAAGACAAAGCTAGCAACACATAAATATCAGCATACACTCTTTGTTGGCAGTGCATAATGAATTTCAAAAATATTTATACAAAATCCTTTTGTAAATGAAATGTCACACTAAAATTTGCTTATAAATTCATACTAAAAAGGGCTCATCAAAATACTAAATTAAGTATTCATGTAAATTTTCACAACCGCTCCGCATTTGGCAACTTTTGCAAATTTTACCGCATTTCACCATTGGTGACTTCTACCACGGTGTTATGCACTTCTCTATGCTGCATTAGGTGTTATGGTTAGAGCATTTGGGGTAGAGACATAGTTTTACTATTAAAGTTTAGAATAGTTGTTAGGTTTAGTGTTAGTTTTCCCGGTAAATTTGGCGGGAAATATTTGGCGAGCTCTGTGCCCGCTTTGTAAAAATTTACCAGTATTCATTGACTAAAAAAATGCGATATTAAACAAAGAATATTAGACTGCAATTTACAATAGACTTAATGAAAAAGGCAAAATGAATTCGATACAGTTTACAGTTTAATGGAGGACAAAACAGGTGTATGTTTGAACACAACAAAACTCTAGGGATTTCATACGCACTGCATATGCTCTTAAAGCAGGGGTCTCTTTTTCACAGCCGTCCACGCTACATTATGAGAAGTTTTAGTCTCTGACAATAAAAAAATTATCATTTGGTATAAAATTTTGCTACTACTTGATAGGGTCTTTTCAGAACTTTTTGGAACAAATTTTAACCCACAGTTTTTTACAGGTATGGAAGTTGGTTTGAAGCTTTTCCTTATTTACACATTAGAGATACTGGTAGAGGCCCTTTGAAAGCAGAGTACGCACAAATTACAGTGGCTGTTGGGGGTTCTTTTGAAAGATGAGCACCTACACATTGCAACTGCTGTTGGAGCCCCCTTTGAAAGCAGAATACTAACACCATACAGTTGCTAAGGGCCCCTTTGAAAGCAGGGTACTTACAGTACATATTACAGTTGTTGTTGTTGGGGGCCTCTTTAAAAGCAAGGAACTTACACATTACAGTTGCTATTGGGGGCAACTTTGAGAAAGCGGAGTACTTACATATTACAGTTGTTATCGGGAGTCCCTTTGAAAGCAGAGTACTTACTTATGATCAGCTTCGGAGTATATTTGAGTGGGTAATACGTTTTTCACCAAAATTGAGGAAACGTTACGCTCGAAACACCTCGAGGGGGGCCACAAAAGGGGAGGCCCGAACCAAGTGCCTCGCTCGCATCCCCTTAATACACCACTGTTTGAGATTGTTTAGAATCAGAGTTACTCAGCCATTCGGATGTTACGTATCATCAATGAATTTTTGTAGCCTGTTGTGCACCGAAAATAGCGTGACCGTGATTACTGGCACATGGCTCAATTGGCCACAAACTTGCCGATGAGCCCAGAGAGTGTTCGAGTATTGCAGATTTACTTACAGTTTTAATAGAAACTTTTTGAAATGAACTCGGACTCTAAGAGTTAAACCTTAAGTCCAACTGAACCAGCTCTACACGTTGATGATGTCAAATGTGCATTTCTGCATTGGCAGAGCAAATATTTTTAATTATATTTTTTAACCTCTTTGCCGTCGCATAAACCTGTGATCCTACTTGAACGCTCGAGCATCGGTCCGGAGCCAGCGGTTCAGTCGCGCTTGTGCAGATGCAGTGGTGGTCAAGTTAAAGTTGTTCGGTACATGCGTTTGCAGAAATCTTATTTTGAATGCCTGGCCTGTGTTGCGTAGTTGCTGCCGACAATAGTTTCGGCAAGGATTTATTATAATCGCCAGCTATTCATCAAATCTGAAAGTACCAATGCTTTCAAGTAAGTACTCTCCACGATGGGTGTAAGCAAGGAATCGGTCAGCAAATTTTTAACAGGAAATCGATTTCACGTAAAATTACGCATCCTCAGTCCTTGTTCAAATAGAATCTACCAATGCTTTCTGGCACAGCCCACTTAGCAGTTTCACTCGTCACAGACCTACAAGTTCTAAAACTTAACGAATATGATGGGTTATGAATATAATTAAGAATTCTTCAAGACTTCAGTTGATTTAGCGGCTTTATTGTGTGTTTGGGCCTGTAGCCAGATATAATGATTTTTATTTTGTGCCAGCATCGAGCTGGGACCGCACAAGCACTAAATCGAGAATTTAAAGGAGGCCTTTTGCTTTCGTTAATTTTAAAAAGAAATGCGCCAACTTTTTGCGAATCGATGACAAGTTTTGCAAAAACAACAATTAACAAACGAGGAAACAAAAAAGCAGCGACAAGTCAGAGTGAAAGAGTCCGTGCAGCTTGAAGCTGTATTACGACAGGACGATTCACATTTGGATGGAGGATGCTGTCTCGAATCCCTAATAACTTGGTAGCCTCCATGGTGCACAATATGTCGAAATGACACTCGAAACTGGGAAAAAAGATAAAAAAGCTCGAGTGTTATCAAGCCACATGCGCCTGTTCATATACTGTGGTCTTTCACGGAGAGCCAACAGTTACAAGAAAACAACAACAGTCCAACCAAATTAGTGCCAAGCTGCATCGTAACTTAAATTTGTGTAAGATTTATAGATCGTTAACTACTTGTGGGCTACCTACATTTTACAAACTGTTTGGAACAGGTACCAACTGTTGCCGACAGCTGACACACTAAACGCATTCCATTTTCTGCTGAATTTTTATGCTATCATCTCTTCTGCATGCTCAACTCTGCTCTGAAGAGGCCACAAGTCAAAATTGCTTTTCATTTAGGTTCTCAACAGGAACACAAGTTCCACTTCAGCTTACTCGGCGCCAGCTTCGCAAAGCAAATTCCTTCAACACTGTTTTTTTGTGCTGACTTCAAAAAAGGCTTGTAAGAAAGCAATATCAGAGCTCTCTCATCGTTAGGCTAACATGACTTCATGCCCAGTCACATTGTCTGCAACGTAGAATTAAATGAATGAAGAACTCAAAGCAACTTCTCTGCGGCATTCTCCTACATCACCGCATAAACGTTTCTGCACTTACTATGCTTTGTACGCCTTTACTATGCCTTGTACGCTAGTAAGATGTAACCGTGCTCCGTTGCCATAAACAAAACTTGACGCACTCGATAGTCATCGGTCCAAGCATAGCTACAGGACTTGAGTAAACACTGTCTGAAAAGTGCGCCTAACTCTGTTTGCCCAACACTTCAGGCAGTGAATGTGCTCCAATAAGTTTAAAATAACAAGAAATGTGTTTCACTCTTATTCCGCAAACTTTTGGCAAACATCGACCTCAATAACTGAACATCAAGTAACTACCACTAGCGTTCGTTAGCCCCACCCATTGAACAACTTAATCAAAAGGTTGTACTCCCATTCATCGGTCCACTTTCTTGTATTACTCCACATTCGGTGAAGCCAAACAGAACAGGGCATTGATTACGAAAGACACAATAGAGCGCGTTTCACTTAGGCTGCGGTAACAAAGCCAGAAAAAAACAGGGATACCCTGCACAGATCAGGCGAGGAATTGTTACATCGTCACAATGACCGGTGTGGGCTAGACTGGCATAGCGAATACTACATCAGTTAGCGTCAAAGACTTCGTATTTGGTAAAGCCCACAATCAGTGGCGATTCTAGAATTTAAAAAGTGGGGCACCACTGCGGGGCCAAGGAAAAAGTAGGGGTCAACATAAATGTCTATCTTGCATGGTGATTTTTCGTTGTTTTGAAGATTAAGTTGCTATGATTAATCCTATCAAACCCAACATAGGCTTGTGAATATCGTTAGATGTGAACTAGCCTTATTATTCACTAGAGAATACCTAAACGCCACTGTGGATGCAATCACACACGTGTACTGCTATGTCGAATATTCTGTGCTAACCATGCAATTTCCACAGCACTGCACATGTTTCCGTACACAGTTCTGCCGACCTCACGTGAACGAAAACGGCTCCACCAAAGTGAATGCAATTCGCATGAAAGCAAAATATTTCCAACCACATACTCCATCTTGACACAGGGACAAGTAGGCTGTTGATAGCCAACAAGTTTCCTCAAAATATTCTTACTACAAAGCAATTTTTTTCAAATAAACCATCTGCCAACGGATTGGTGACTACTGACTAATCCGTTATTGTGGTAGCTTATGGACTTTTTGTGATTGTGGTGTAACCATAACAATGTCATTGCAACTACTATTACGAGTTTAATGCACATCTGCAGCGTGGATAGGGTGAGGACTATTCAATGCAGTATGTATGCAGTTGACAGCAGCGAGGTTTCGGCACCAGTTGCGCCCAAAGTGAAACTTATTTTGCAGAATATTCCCAACAAAGTGGTTCATTGTAATATTCACACGGAATTTTCCTCTGACTGATTCTCAAAAGCTGACTTTTCAACCCTGCGTTGATTTATGACTGTCTTGTCATAAGCAAAACACGCACTAACTCTAAACCTAAAAAGATTCAGACAAATAGACAATGAGCAATATAATTCTCACACAGATCCCGGCACAGTCTACGTTAGAATTTTATATCATCATCACCTCAATGTAACTTAATCCTTCGATTATCATGTCGACTGTCAAATTCATCAACAAAATCATCTTAATCTATTTTTCAGCTCGTACCTTTCAACTGTAAGTAGATCAGTGTTACCCAATCTTTCACTGGTCGTGGAATTTCTGTGAAAAGTTTTCACTAATTTCATTTTTGAAAAACCTCTCTCGCATGAAGCGCTGGTGACGGGAAGAGTTACAGCTACCAATAACAATCAGTGAAACAAATTGTTCGAGCGACATAGGCAGCTTCGACTCCTTCCGAAGCAAATTCTTTTGCCAAAGTTATTTCATGTTTCAAATCATTTTCACTAAATGAATATAATTTGCGAATTTTTCCAAGTGTTTTTCTGATAGAGATGTTTGACCTCCGGAGCAAAGAGCTGAAATACGCGAAAGAATTGCTTCTGAATCGTTACAGAAAATCCGTACAAAATTCTATGAGGTTGCAGGACATCTGTGGGTAGAGTTAAAACTGTTGTCACAAACCACTTATGTAAGATATTTCGAAGTCGTGTACACAAGGCAGCAGAACGCAATACTGCAGCCAGGATAAATTCGGATAAATTAACTGTCATCAATTCTTTCACAAACCTTTTGCTACTGGGACAAGAATCAATCTGCTGACAGTGATATAATCCAGTTCCATCTCACAGTGAAATGCACGAAAGATCAATCTTCCAATTTCTGCGACTGTTTCTTAGTTTCGAAATTAATCTTTCAACACCACGACCGCGGTCTAACTAATTTCACGAAGGATCCGAGCAACCGCTGGTGTGTGTCGTCATAAACAACTCTAGTTACCCGAGCGTCAAGAACAACAACCCAGCTTATCATACTGTACATTTGGGAAATATGGAATGTAGGCCATAGAGGGTTTTTAAAGTATCGTTTAAAATATTGCTGGTCGAAAGTTATCTACTGCATACGTCAACCAAACGAACTTAAACGGGAAATTAAGAAAAAATTGGGGGACCAAAAAAGGGGCCAACCAAAAATCTGGGGGAGCCATGGCCCACACAGGCCTCCCGTTAGATTCGCCACGGTGGGCCATAGTGGAAGCAGTGCCGGATTAAGGTGGTGCGGGGCCTGTAGCATAAACAACGCCGGGGCGTAAGTCAAAAAACACTTGAACAGGTGAACCACTGATAAATCGTAAATTCTGTTGACATCCATGTGACGACCATTTTGCATATTGGATTTCGTAATAATGAAAAACCTGGTCCTAAATAGCAACTGGTGGAGATTTAGGACTATGAACAAGTATCTCTGCCACTTGAACTCATTTCACCTAGCCTATATTTAAAGCTCATACGGTGTCAATTGCTTGTTCATCAGTTATGCTGATTCCTGAAGACTAAGGTATCGTGATAAAACAAGATAAAGAAAGATGAATCATTGAAATAAACCTTGATAAATCATGCCCTATCGTAACTCACCGCTATGCGCAGTTAATTCCTAAAAACCCCAGATCTTCTGAAGCTAAACCCAGAAAAGCGTTGAAAACCCCAGATCTAGGGGCAAAACCCCAGATTTGACATCACTGGCCGAATCATTTGAAAGTACGAAAAAAGTAACGCAGCTTATATAGAACAGGTCAATGTGATATGATAATATTTTCTAAAAATGCAATTCAAAACAATGCAATCAAGCAATATCTGGATATTGATGCAATTTGGCCTCATTGCTTGAGTGGTCCCATAATGTTGCAAATAACTGTAAGATACTTTAATTTTCTATTCATAGTAGTCTAATGTAAAAGCATTCAACTAAAAACATTCGTTTACCATATTCATTCGATTGTTAGCCGCCCTTGATTGTAAGCCGCACTTGAACATGGGTTAGCTAAACATCTGAGACATTTTCGCGTACTAGCATGTTTCGCATTTAATTGGCAACGCTGAAGAGAATATGATGCAAAAAGAGAGTTTGGTTGACAAAACGTTGCCAACGAAAGGCTGAACGTCATCTACACCTTTCGACAAGGTAGAGAAATAAAAATTGCAAGCAGCCCTTGATTACAAGCCGCATGAAATGATAAAAAAACTTGATAAGCCGCGGCTTACAATCGAATAAATATGGCAACTGCTTATGACATATTTAGCAAAATAGTGATTTCTTGGACTGAAAAAATTCTACACATATCAGGGGTGGATATTAGGGGAGGCGAATGAGGCGGTCGCATCGGGCTCCCCATTTTCAGAGATGCCGTGACGGCCCCCTTTTGAGAGTTTCGCACCTAGTTTTTGCCTTGTTATGTTAAAAAGCTTATTAACAACTCTAGAGCCACATTTACGCTCTGAAGCAAGACACATATTTGACAAAATAAAGCAAAACGTGAGTACAATCGTGCCAAAAGGGGCCCCTCAACAACTGTGCAGACAAGAAACAATTTAAAATCAAATGACTTCAAACAATTTGCAATGTAAATTGACTTTCACGCAGAAGCAAATTCCCAGACAAAATGAAAAATTTCACTTGCTCTCAGTGAATAGAGTTTTTGTATAGCATGTGCAAAATAAAGGGTTTCTTCTGAAACTTTACCCAAATTCCAGTATCCACCCTTGCATATAATAAAGAGCACATTTAACACAAAGGACCGCGAGGCTCCCAAAAGCGCGGGGCCCGTAGCAATTGCTACGTTTGTTACTTTGTTAATCCGACACTGAGTGGAAGGAAGACAGTTCATTACCAGTAAATCACACCACCCAAACGCGACCTTTAAGTCAATCTTATTTGGAGAGGCAATAAGATTGAGGCGACTCAACCAAAGGAAAAAAGATTGCATCACCAGCCCAAATCGACTTAAAGACAAAAACGCTCCGCTCAAACTTTCCTTTGGACATAACGCCTGACATGATAGCAGTGGCATCGAATTGGGAAGAAAGACTGCGCTCCCCAAAATTTGATAAGAAAGATGACCCATAGGTTTAGACTACATCATTTCCCACCTGATAACTCTATCAAAGAAAGAAAATAAAATTTAATACGACCGCAATGATTACCTTCAAAAGACCTACCACAATTAGACAAAAACTGACCAGTTACAAGCATCTGCTGTAAACAAGACAAAAAAATAAACGGAAGGTTCATCTGGGTCTTGTAAGCAAATCCACAGTCCCAACTATTGCACAAATATATGCCAACAAATAAACCTTTCCCGCTAAATCAAAACCTGACATGTACAAACAGGGGCGGAGCTAGGGGGGTGCCAGGG